>JAEEGI010002754.1_pt1 | contig 42523 bp, 38 predicted proteins | sample 8958751 | NCBI WGS metagenome assembly JAEEGI01 (sample SAMN16246545, study PRJNA631951) | gut metagenome | biome: gut microbiome; feature: rumen; material: KS-attached | host: Bos | place: Iran: Karaj | collected 2018-10 | reverse complement strand
TGCGACACCGCCGATAATGAGGATGTTAAGAGCCATCTATGGAAACCTCCTGGAAAAAGGATCACTGGTTTGACGTGAATGTTTTATCATAGCAGAAAAACATTGTTCATGGCAAGCAGGCAGGCAGACATGGCGATCTTTTTATCCCTGTCATGGGCGCCAAAAGTGATGTTATTGATTTTTTACATTATAATACAAGATATTATGCTCAGATAACCAGCATCGTGGCCGCTCCTGGACCTGGCGCTTGCATCAAAGGGAACAAGCTGGAGGCTTCCTGCTGCGGGAATGGGCCGGGGGCGGCTCCTGCTTGATCAATAATTCACGATATGCCGGCGGCAACGCGTGGCCATGAAAAAGGCCCCGGAAGCCGGGGCCTGCGGAAGTTCAAGGGAAAGCCTGGGATCACTGTCAGGCAGTCTCGCCGGCCTCACCCTGGGCGGCGAATCTGCGGTTCCAGCCGGTGAAGGCCGAGAACAGCAGGACGAGGAGCAAGGCCCAGGAATACGGGTTCATGAGCGCGGCGCTCACGGAAGGCGCTGCGATCTGGTATGTTTCGGCAGCGGCCACCGTCTGTGCGTACCATGTGGCCACGGCGATATGCCAGGGCAGCATGAAGAACACCGTGCAGACGGCGCAGTCCATGAGGTTCGCCCTGCGCGCGGCGGCCAGTCCGAATTTTTCACCCATCGGCTTGACGAGGCTGGGACCTACCAGAAGTTCTGCCGGAGCGTTGGCCGAAATGGGTATGGAGGCCGCGATGGTCACGCCGATGATGAACAGCTCCGCCTGGCGCACGGTGTTCACAAAGGTCTTGCGGGCATAGTCAAGGATCCGGTCCATGATGCCGCATTCCACAAGGACCTGCGTGACGGCGAGGATGAGGATGGCAAAGATGATGGCGCCCACGACGCCGTCGATCCCGGCCTGGATGATGCCGGTCGAGCCACCGCTCTTGGCGGGGATGCCAAAGATGGCCGTGGGGGCTATCTTCCCCGTGGCGATGCCGGCGATGGCCGCGGTGACGTTGCCGTAGATGAGCGATTCGATGATGTGCCGCCCCATGAGGGCCGAAGCGACGACCACGATCAGGGCGATGAGCATGACGAGCCCTGTGGGATCGAGGTTGGCCTTGATCTCCGGCAATGCCGCGGCATTGCCGTTGCCGCCGAAGACCAGGAAGAAGACCATGGCCACGGCCGCCGCCGAAATGGCCAGCGGGAAGCGGCTGCGGACGACGTCCTTCATGGTGGCGCCCTGCGTGTAGGCCGAAACGATGGTGGTGTCCGAAACAGGCGCGAGGTTATCGCCAAAGGCAGCGCCGGAAAGGATGGCCAGGGCGCACATGGCCGGATCTGCCCCAAGGAACACGCCTGCCGGATAAAGCACCGGTGTCAGTGCGATGCAGGTCCCCGTGGACGTGCCCGTGCCGAGAGAGAACAGCATGGCCGCAAGGAAGACGAGCCCCACGAAGATGGATCCGTCGGCGCCCGTGGTCATGCCCAGCCAGAGCAGTCCGTTGACCAGCCCGCCCGCCTGCATGAGCTTGCCGAACACGCCGGCAAAAAGCCACGCCGTGACGATGACGATGCCTGTCTTGTCACCGATGCCCCGCATGAGGGCCTTGCAGTATTCTTCTTTGCTGCGCGCAAAAAACAGCCCCACGGCAAGGGCGATCCAGGCGCATGCCCAGAAGGGCTTGACGCCGCCCCGCTGCGCCACAGAGAGCCACACGAGCCCTATGACGAGGATGAGGAGCGGCACGAACCCTCCCAGCATCCCGCCGTACATTTGCAATTTCCGCTCTTGTTCTGCCATGTCATGCCTCCCTATCACGGATTATGATGATGCCCGCTGCCCGGCGCTAGCCCAGGAAAGTGGGAAGATAGGCATACAGCGCAGGCGATCCGCCTGTATGCAGGAAGAGGATGCGCGATCCTTCTGCGAAGCGCCCCTGGCGTATGTGGTCGATCATGCCGGCAAATGCTTTCCCGCTGTAAACCGGATCGAGCAGTATGGCCTCTGTCTGCGCCAGCAGCTTCACGGCCTCGACCATGCCGGGGTTGGGACGCGAATAGCCGGGCAGGTAATAGTCTCCGTAGCAGACGACCTTTTCCTTGGGCAGCTGCACTCCGGCGCCGATGCGGTCCAGGACCTTCTGCGCCAGCTTGTACACGATCTCCTGCTGCACGTCGCCGGGGCGGCTGACATCGATCCCGGAGATCGGGATATCCATGTTGTTGCCGACGAAACCGGCGATCATGCCGGCATGGGTGCCGGCGGAGCCGCTGGGGACGTAGATGTGGTCGAAATCGAGCCCCAGGTCGAACATCTGCTGGATGGTCTCCTGCGCGCAGGCCACGTAGCCCAGGGCGCCGATCTCATTCGACGCTCCGCCGGGGATGATATAGGGCTTGCGGCCTTCCGCGCGGAGCTTGGCAGCCACTTTTTCCATCTCGTCCATCATGGGGGATCCGCCGGGCACCACGGTGATGCTCTTCACGCCCAGCAGATGGTACAGCAGGTTGTTGCCCGATGCTTCAGGATCATAGCTGCCCGGGACGCGCTCTTCGAGGACGAGATGGCAGTCGAGCCCTTCATGCACCGACCAGGCCAGGGTCAGCCTGCAGTGGTTGGACTGCACGGCGCCGCAGGTGATGATGGTGTCGGCGCCCTTGGCGAGCGCATCCGCAATGGAAAAGTCAAGCTTGCGCGTCTTGTTGCCGCCGGCGCAGCCCGGGAGCAGGTCATCGCGCTTGATGTACACCTTCACCTTTCCGCCAAGGGCCTCGGAAAAACGGGGCAGGAACTCGATGGGCGTGGGATGCTTCACATACCCGCGGCGTGGAAACTGAGCAAGATTCATGAGCTACTCCTCTGTTTGAAGTTCTATGGCATCGTTGAGCCGTTCCGGGCAGCTGGCCCGCACCAATTCCCTGGCAAGGATGCTGGTGGCGTCCACGACGGGGATGCCACCCAGGCTGGTCTCCCGGATGGCCAGGGGGATCTCCGTGCACCCCAGGAGGATCACGGAAACATCTTTCTCTTCCGCAAGGCGCGCTGCTGCATCGAGCAGGATGCCGCGCGCCCTGGGGGAAACAGGGTCGGAAAACGATTTGATGCCGAATCCGGGGCTGCTGATAGCGTCCTGCACCAGGTCGCATTCGTCCTGGCCGGGAACGACGGGTTCAAGCCCCGCCTGCTCCAGCGCGTCCTGGTACAGCCTGGTGCGCAGCGTGGCCACAGTGCCCAGGAGCCCCACACGGCCGCCTGGCCTGCAGATGCTCCGCACATGGTCGACGGCGCTTTTAATGATGGAGATGAAGCGGACATCTTCACAGGAATCCTGAAGGCGCTTCATGGCCGCATCAAGGATGCGGGGGCTGTGCGCCGTGTTGCAGGGCATGCCCAGGACCCTGGCCCCGCAGCGGGCAAGCTGCACCATGATGCCGCCGATGTCCTCCCCCGGATTTTCTGCGATCCTGCCCAGCAGGAACGCCGGGCGTCCCGGTATCCAGGCAGGGAAGGAATGGAGCATCACGGGAAGATGGTCTTCATCGCAGCCGGCTTTCGTCCAGCGGAATATCTTGCGGACAAGGTCATATCCCGCATAAGGACCCATCCCGCCCACGATCCCGATGGGGAGGGGAGACAAGGCATGCCTTTCAAAACGCTGGACCATAAGACGCCTCCGCAAGCACAGGCCGCCCTCCGCAGGGGCAAGACGTTTTCTCCCGCATGAAAAACCCGTTGCCATTTTTGATAAAAATCATATTGTCGACAATTACATGCTACGTTATCACAACGTTATTGTCAACAGCTGGAACGGAAAAAGCGGATCGTGACCGGGAACCAGCCCCCTGCTGTCTGGCAGCAGGCATAAAAGCCTTGCCTTGGCAAGCGGGGCGGGGCATACTGCGGCTATGAACTTTTCCACCGACAAATTCAACCGCTTCTTCAAAGGAAGGGAGACGCGGCGCAACGTGGCGTACGTCACGCGGTTCGCCGCTGCACTCCTGGTGCTCGTCCTTGTCTTCAGCGTGCTTTTCCATGCCATCATGCTGCTGGAAGGCAGGGAGTTCAGCTGGATAACCGGGGTCTACTGGACGCTCACCGTCATGTCCACGCTGGGCTTCGGCGACATCACCTTCCATTCCGACCTGGGGCTAGCCTTTTCCATACTTGTGCTGCTCACGGGGATCGTGGGGCTGCTCATCGTCCTGCCCTCCGTTTTCCTGCAGTTCATCTACAATCCCTGGCTGGAAGCTCAAAAGAAGCGCGAGGTGCAGCACAGCCTGCCCGCTTCGACCCGCGGCCATGTGGTCATCGTCGGCGTGAGCCCCATCTCCAAAAACCTTGCCCAGGTGCTCACGCGCTATGGCGTTGTCAACGTGCTCCTCTGCGGCAGCACGCAGGATGCCCTGGCGCTCATGGACCAGGGGCTCCGTGCCGTAGTGGGCGACTACGACGACGTGGAGGTCTACCGCAGCCTGCGGACGGATCAGGCACGCATGGTCGTGGCGCTCGATACCGACGTGCGCAACACCAACGTGGCATTCACCCTGCGCGAACTCACAACGTCTGTGCCCATGATCTCCAGGGCGGAAAAGGAAGAATCCATCGACATCCTCAAGCTGGCGGGATGCACGTGGGTATTCCAGTTCCGCAAGCTGCTGGGCCAGTCGCTCACGCGGCGCGTGGCGACGGGGAGGCTTTGCGTGAGCCAGCTCGCGGCAGTCGGCCCCCTGGTCATTGCCGAAGCCCAGGTGAAGCACACCACTCTTGGCGGCAAGACCCTGCGCGAAAGCGATCTCCGCGCCAGCATGGGCATCAACGTCGTCGGGTTGTGGAACCACGGCGTGTTCGAACAGCCCGGTCCCGACACTTTGCTCGAAGACCAGAAGGTCCTGGTCATCGCCGGATCACGCGGGCAGGTCGAAGCTTTCAGCCAGCAATGCTCACGGGAGCGGGATGACGCACCTGCCGGCCCCGTGCTGGTGCTGGGCGGCGGCAGGGTGGGGGCAGCCGCAGCGCTCGCCCTCAGGGACCGCGGACTGGACGTGGTGGTCGTGGACAAGCAGAACGTGGCTCCGCAAATGCCCGGCATCCGCGTGCAGGTGGGTGACGCTGCGGATCCCGCCACCCTGGAACGGGCAGGCATAAAAAACGCCCCGTCCATCATCATCACCACGCATGATGACGACATCAACATCTACCTTACCATCTACTGCCGCCGCCTGCGCCCCGATGTGCAGATCATCAGCCGCACCAACCTGGACCGCAACGTCAAGGTGCTGCATGCCGCCGGGGCGACGCTGGTGCTCTCCCTGGCCTCGCTGGTCTCCAACAGGATCATCAACCTGATGGAGCCCGGGCGCGTGTTCATGATCAACGAAGGGCTGAACATCTTCCGTGCGACGGCCGGCAGCGAGCTTGCCGGCAAAACGCTGATCGACAGCGGCATCCGAAAAAACAGCCGCTGCAACGTGGTGGCCATCAAGAAGGTAGACGGAGAGATGCTCATCAACCCCGATCCGCGCAGGGAATTCCAGGAATCCGACGAACTGTTCCTCATCGGCGATTCCGATTCGGAAAGCCTGTACTATGAACTGTACTGGCCGGACAGGGGCACGGAACAGCCGGGCTGACAACAAATGGCCTTTCCCCGCCGGACCGGTCACAGCGGGAAATGGCAGCGCACAAGATGCCCGGGAGCCACCTCCGTAAGCCGGGGCAGATCCTCGCGGCAGCGCTGGGAGGCGCAGGGGCAGCGCGGATGGAAAGCGCATCCTGAAGGAGGGTCCAGGGGGCTTGGCATCTCTCCGGAGATGGCGGGAGCCCTTTTCCCTCCGGAAAGATCCCTTGCCGGAGCTGTATCGATGAGCGCCTTGGTGTAGGGATGCCCCGGATGGGAAAACAGTTCCGCGCATCCTGCAAGTTCCACCACCCTGCCAAGGTACATGACGGCCACACGGCTGCTCATGAACCCCACGACGCCCAGATCGTGCGAGATGAAGAGGCAGGCCAGGCGCATGCGCTCCTGCATCTCTTTAAGCAGGTTGAGCACCTGCGCCTGCACGGATGCATCCAGGGCAGAGACCGGTTCGTCGCAGATCAGCGTGCCGGGCCTGGCTATCAAAGCGCGCGCAATGGCGATGCGCTGCCGCTGCCCCCCGGAAAATTCGTGCGGGTAGCGTGCGGCAAGGTCGCCGGACAGCCCGACGCTCTCCATGATGGAGAGGACTTTTTCCCTGGCGGCTGCGCGGGAGACGTTCCTTCCTGCCGCCCTTTCCGTGAACAGGAACGGCTCGGCGATGGACGATCCGACCGTCTGGCGCGGATCAAGGGAAGAAAAGGGATCCTGGAAGACCATTTGCAGGCGGCTGGCGCGTTCCAGGCGCCCCCAGGCATGCAAAGGCTTCCCGGCGAGGATGACCTCGCCGGAAGTTGGGCGGATGAGCCCGGCAGCCATGCGGGCGAGGGTGGACTTTCCGCATCCGGATTCCCCCACCAGCCCCAGGGTCTCCCCGGCTGAGACGGACAGGCTCACGCCATCCACGGCCCGGACTGTCATCCTTGGGCCAACTATCCCGCGCCGCACGTAAAAATAGCGGCAGGCACGCCGCACTGTAAGCATGTCTTCCATACCGTCATCACCGCAGAAACGATCACGCGGTGCGCGGGGACACACTCCCCCGCACCTGCCAGCGCAGGCTAGCACATCGGCATTTCCACCGCAACCGGATAATATTTCTGGACAATGCCGTCTTACTCCATATAATGCAATCACAAAATAGAGGTCATTCTGTCTTGCACGGATCCCTGCCCTCTCCATGAGGCGGGAACGAACACCTTGACGGGAGTTGCTTTTCATGCTGCGGCAAACGATCATTGCTTGTGTTATGCTTCTATCCCTGCTGCTTCCGGGAAGTTCCTGGGCGGCATCGACATTTTGCTTTGCCGATGTGCAGGCCAAGGCGCAGGATCTTGCCCGCAAAGACTGGACGGATGCGCCTGCAGCCCCGGAATTCCTTGTCAAGCTCAATTACGCGGAATGGAGCGGCATACGCTACCGCAAGGAAAAGGCTGTCTGGGCCGATGAAGGCCTGCCCTTCAACCTGGAATTTTTCCACCAGGGGCTGTACTACGACCGTCCCGTGAAAATGCATATCGTTGATGATTCCGGCGTTTCCGACATAGCCTTTGATCCTTCCCTGTTCCAGTACGGGAGCGAAAAGCTCGCCCACCTGGCGGCAGAAGCCGGCGGGCTGGATTTTGCCGGCTTCCGCATACATTTTCCGCTCAACAACGCCGAGTACAGGGACGAGATCGCCATTTTCCTGGGGGCTTCGTACTTCCGCGCCCTGGCCAAAGGAAACCACTACGGCATCTATTCCCGCGGCCTGGCACTGGACACGGCCAGCCCCCAGGGTGAAGAATTCCCCTATTTCCGTGAATTCTGGGTCGTAAAGCCCCTGCCGGAAGACACGAGCATCACTGTTTTCGCCCTCATGGACAGCCCCAGGATGGCAGGGGCATACCGCTTTGTCATCACGCCCGGCGCGCCGACAGAAATGGACGTCAAGTGCGCCCTTTTCACGCGGAACGGTTCACCAAACTACCAGAAGCTCGGGCTGGCCCCGCTGACGAGCATGTTTTTTTACGGCGAGGAAACGAACGGGCGTCCGGATGAATACAGGCCGGAAGTGCATAACTCCGACGGGCTGCTTTATGTCGATGGCGAAGACCAATGGTTCTGGAGTCCGGTGGCCAATCCCAAGAGGCTGGCAGTGAACACCTTTCCCTTGTCCAACCCCCGCGGATTCGGGCTCATGCAGCGCGACTGCTCGTTTTCCAGCTACCAGGACCTGAACGCGCGGTATGACCTGAGGCCGTCGCTCTGGGTCGAACCTCAGGGGGACTGGGGCAACGGCTCCCTGAACCTGGTGGAGATCCCCACAGACGACGAACTGCATGACAACATCGTCGTCTTCTGGTGTCCAGACAAGCCGCTCAGCGGCGATCCCGGCCAGCCTGCCGAAGAACTGCGCTACCCTGACATGCAGATGTACAGCTGGAAGCTGTTCTGGCAGCAGCCCGGAGCAAGCCGGCACGAAAAAGGCAAAGTCGTTTCCACGCGGGTCTCCCGCAGCGCGGACACCATCACCTTCCATATCGATTTTGCCGGCAAGGCACTGGCCTCCCTCCCGGCGGACACCGGGCTCTCCAGCATCGTGGAAACGCCTGAGCCCGTGCCCCTGCTGGAAAAAAAGCTGACCCGCAACCCCGTCACAGAGGGCTGGCGCCTGGAGTTCAAGGTGCGGCTCCCCAAGGAAGAAGGCGTGATCCAAAGCCTGATGGCTGCCCGCAAAGGCCCGCTGATGCTGCGCTTCCGCGCCTTGCTGAAAAAGGGTGAGAACCTGCCCGACCCCCTTACCGAGACATGGGTCTGCGACTGGCAGGTCCAGCCCAAATGATCATTCGGCGATCTGCTGCAATACAGATCCGTTAAGCGAGGCAATGCTTCCGTCCATGGACAACACCAGCAACATACCAGGCGTTTCCCTGGATCTTCCGCGCAGGGAAATGGATCTCCGCGTCCGCGACCGCATCCTGCTTTATGCCCGGGGACTCGACCTCGATCCCAAGGAGAGCGTCGATCTTGCGCTCGAAAGCCTCAAGCGCTGCCCGTCTCCGCACCCCAGCTACGCCGAGGCCTTTGCCAGCCTCCATGCCATCCTCAAAGAACGGGGCAAGGAACTGCTCCAGGATGGAGAAATACCCCAGATGCAGCCCGTTCCCGACATACGGCGCAGCTCCATGCTCCCCGAGGAACTCGACCGCACCCCGTGGCTGAACATTTTTAAAAAGAGCCTGCACAATCTCTTCCACATCTTCAATTACAAAGGGGCCAAAGCCTCCGATTCCTGGAAGCACAGCGCAGAAAGGCAGCGCCAGCAGAGGGAATGGGAACGCGTCGCAGGGCGCAGGCGCCTGGTGCTCATGGTCCTGATCTTCGTCCCCTCGGCCATCGGCGCTTTCCAGATGTATGGCATCCTCCCCCCGCAGGGCATCGAAGCCATCAAGATCATGACATCGATACTCTTCGCCATCCTTTTCGGCTGGATATCCGTCGGCTTCTGGATGTGCACGGCAGGGCTCTGGTCGATAGTCAGGAAGGTCGACCGCTTCATGCCCACGGCCGGATGCGACACCGTCGAGATCCCGCAGGACTGCCGCACTGCCATCCTTTTTCCCGTATATAACGAAGATTCCAAAAAATACATGGCCGGGATAACGGCGACCTGGCATTCGCTCCTGGAGACCGGCGAAAGCGACAAGTTCGACATATTCATCCTCAGCGATTCCACGAATCCCGACGCATGGGTGGCAGAAGAAGCGGCATGGCACGAATTCTGCCGACGCGAGCAGGCCATCGGCCACGTCTTCTACCGGAGGAGGCGCGAGAACATCAAGCGCAAAAGCGGTAACGTCGCTGACTTCTGCCGACGCTGGGGAGCCTGGTACCGCTACATGATCGTGTTCGACGCCGACAGCGTGATGAGCGGCAGGACCATGGTGCGCATGGTCAAGTCCATGGAAAAGCACCCGGAGATGGGCATACTCCAGACTCCTCCTCTTTCGGTGAACATGAACAGCCTCATCGCCAGGGTGCAGCAATTCTCCAACCACCTTTACGGGGCTGTTTTTGCCGCCGGCATGCATTACTGGCTGCTGGGCGACGCCCAGTACTGGGGGCATAACGCCATCATCCGCACCGAACCTTTCATCAAGCATTGCCAGCTGCCCACCCTGCCAGGACGCGGACCTCTCGCCGGCGACATCCTCAGCCACGATTTTGTGGAATCGGCCCTGATGCGCCGTGCCGGCTACGGCGTATGGCTGGCGCCCGGGCTCGACGGATCATGGGAAGAAAGCCCGCCGTCGCTCATCGACGAGCTGATACGGGACCGCCGCTGGTGCCAGGGCAACCTGCAGCACAGCAGGCTCATTTTCTCCGGCGGCATATTCCCGACGCACAGGGCGCTGTTCATCAACGGCATCATGTCGTATGCTTCGGCCCTGCTCTGGCTTTTCTTCCTGGTGTTCAGCTCCATCGAGGCCATCAGCGAAGTATTCATCCCGCCCTCGTACTTCCCCAGCGGGCCAACGCTCTTCCCCGTCTGGCCCACATGGTATCCGAAATGGGCCCTGCTCCTGCTCGCAAGCACCTGCGTCATGCTCTTCATGCCCAAGCTCTTTGCCGTCGTCCTTACGATATGCAAGGGCGGGGCCAGGTACTTCGGCGGGATCTTCGGACTTTGCGCCAGCGTGCTGGGAGAAGTGCTCATCTCGACGATGCTCGCACCCGTGCGCATGATCTTCCACAGCCTTTTCGTCATTTCCACCATCCTGGGATGGAAGGTCTCCTGGAACGCCCAGAACCGCAGCGACCAGGGCACGAGCTGGGGCGACGCCATACGCTTCCACTGGTGGGGCACGCTGCTCGGCATCGCCTGGGGCGGCATCATGTGGCTTATCACCCCCGGCTTTTTCTGGTGGTTCTCGCCCATCGTGTTCGGCCTTGTCTTCTCCATCCCCCTGTCCGTGTTCACCAGCCGGGTGAGCTGGGGGATGGCCGCCCGCAGGATGGGGCTGTTCATCACGGCCTCAGAGCTGCAGGAGGCACCGGAACAGAAGAACATGCACGCTGTCCTCACCCTGCCGGACCGCTACACTCCCTTCACCATCGACAGCGCGCATGGCTTCATCAAAGCCGTCGTCATCCCTTCCGTACACGCTCTGCACATCGCGCTCATACGCAAAAAGGAATGGACCCGCCCCCTCGGAGAAGAAAGCGCCAAAAAGCGCAGGGAGCTGCTTGCCAAAGCGCTGGAACAGGGGCCAAACGGCCTGACCCGCCAGGAGAAGTCGTTGTTCCTGCTGGATCCCCGGCTGCTCCACGAGCTGCACCTGCGCGTATGGGAGCTGGATCCCGACCGCGGAAAAGAATGGGGCGTGGCGCAAAATTAAATCCTATCCCGCGGTGACGCATAGGACTGCAGCCATTTGCGCCCGGCGGAGGCGTTCTTAAAAGGGAAGGGCCTCCGCCCTTGAGCGGAGGCCCTCCCATCCGTGCATTGATTCCATCCGCAGATCAAATGACTTTGTTCAGGCTGTACTCCAGGATGCCTTCTGCCCCCAGCCCGCGCAAATGCGGGATGAGGTCCCTGACCTCGCTGACGGCGACCACGGTTTCCAGTGAGACCCAGGCAGGATTGCGCAGCGGCGCAACGGTCGGGGAATTGAGCGCGGGAAGGAGCCCCAGTATCTCATCCAGCTTCGCTGTGGGAGCGTTCATCTTGAGGCAGACGAAGCTTTCGGCGCGCAGGGCCCCCTGGAGCAGCAGGTCGATCTGCTCTATCTTGCGTCTCGCCTCGGGATCGTTCCATACCTTCCGGTTCGCGATGAGGATGGTGTTGCTGGACATCACTTCGTCGATCACGCGCAACCCGTGGGCCTTGATGGTGGTCTCCGTCTCCGTCACTTCCACGATGGCGTCAGCCAGGCCTTCAACGACTTTGGCCTCGGTAGCCCCCCAGGAGTAATTGATATCCACATCGACGCCATGCTCTTTGAAATAGCGCGTGCTGACCCCGACAAGCTCCGTGGAGATGCGTTTTCCGGCAAGGTCCTCTGCGCGCTGATACGGGGAATCACCGGCGACGGCCAGCACCCAGCGGGCCTTCCTGTTGGAGACCTTGGAATAGATGAGGTCGGAGATCACCACGACGGGCTCGTCGCCGCCATCAGGTCCGCCCCAGGAAACACCGCGTTCTTCCAGCCAGTCACGACCGCAGAGCGCCACGTCCAGGACGCCTTCTTCGATGTATTCCGGGATCTCCTGCGTACGGCAGAGCCGCGCGTGCAGTTCAGGATCGTTGATCTCCGGAAAATAATTCCGGACATGCTTGTGGATCTTCCACCCTGCCTTTTCAAAGAGCGCGATCGTGGCTTCTTCCAGCGAGCCCTTGGGCAAGCCAAGCTTGAGTTGAGTCATGGTGAGGTACCCCTATTTCTTGTAGACTTCCGCAGGGTCGAACACCTGCGGGCTGCATAGTTCTGCAGTATTGCTGCCAGGGACGATCCGGCGGAAAAAACAGCTTTTCCTCCCTGTATGGCAGGCGGCACCGCCGATCTGCCTGACCTCCAGGATCACGGCATCGGAATCGCAATCCAGACGGATGGCGAGGACTTCCTGCACATTCCCGGAGCTTTCCCCTTTGTGCCAGAGCTGCCGGCGGCTGCGGCTCCAATAATGCGCTTCACCCGTGTTCAGCGTGGCGTTCCATGCCTCTTCATCCATCCATGCAAGCATGAGTATCTCGCCGCTTTCCGCATCCTGGGCAATGGCGGCGATCAGCCCGCCGGATCGTGAAAAGTCAGGCTTGAAATCCCTGGGCGCTTCAAACATACGTTTCTCCGGTGCCGCAACGCGGAGTGCGGCGCATTTTCTTCCGTTGCTGGGGACGGGCTGCCTATTTCGCATATCCCACGGCGCGGCGTTCACGGATAACGGTCACGCGGATCTGGCCGGGGTATGTCAGGCTCTCCTCGATCTTTGCCGAGATGTTCTTGCACAGCATATACGTGCTGTCGTCGTCGACGTTTTCGGAATTGACGATCACGCGCAGTTCCCGGCCGGCCTGGATGGCATACGATTTCGCAACGCCTTCGAAGGAATCTGCTATGCTTTCCAGATCCTCAAGGCGCTTGACATAATTTTCCAGGAGTTCCTTGCGCGCTCCGGGGCGGGCGCCGGAAAGGGAATCCGCAGCCTGCACGAGCACGGCAAGGGCCGTTTCCGGACGGACGTCCTCGTGATGTGCTGCTATGGCGTGGATGATATCCTTGCCCTCGCCGTATTTCTTGGCGATATCAGCCCCGATGATGGCGTGGGAGCCTTCCACTTCGTGGTCGACAGCCTTGCCTATGTCATGCAGCAGCCCCGCCCGCTTGGCGCGCTTGACGTCCATGCCCAGTTCCGCAGCCATCATGCCGCAGAGGGCAGAGACTTCCAGGGAATGCTGCAGGACGTTCTGGGTGAAGCTGGTGCGGTAGCGCAGCTGCCCAAGGAGGCGGACGATGTCAGGATGGATGCCATGCACGCCCGCGTCAAAGGTGGCCTGTTCGCCCACTTCGCGTATCTGCACTTCCAGCTCCTGCTCGCATTTATGCACGATGTCCTCGATGCGGGCCGGATGGATGCGCCCATCCTGGATGAGACGTTCCAGGGCCATGCGGGCCACCTGGCGCCGTATCGGGCTGTAGGCGGAGAGGATGACCGTCTCCGGGGTATCATCGATGATCAGGTCCACGCCCGTGGCGGCTTCGAGCGCCCGTATGTTCCGCCCTTCCCTGCCGATGATGCGCCCCTTCATGTCTTCGCTGGGGAGGGCGACAGCGGTCACCGTCTGCTCGCCCACATAGTCGCCGGCATAGCGCTGTATCGCACAGGCGAGTATTTCCCTGGCCTTGCGATCCGCCGTTTCCTTCGCTTCCGTTTCGATAAGCCGTATCATCTTGGCAGATTCATGCCGTGTGCGCGCCTCGATCTCCTGGAAAAGCCTTTTCCGCGCCTCTTCCGCCGTCAGCCCGGAAACCTCCTGGAGGCGCCGTTCCTGCTCATCACGCAGGGATTCCACAAGGCTTTCCTTTTCGGCAAGGAGCTGCTCCCTGTGGGACTGATCCTTTTCCTGCTGAAGGATCTCATGCTCCTTGCTCGTGATGCGCTCCATTTTTTCTTCCATCCGGTCGCTGATGTCCTGGAGCTTTTTCTCCCTGTTCTTCAAGGCGCGCTCCTGCTCCCGGTATTCCAGTTCCAGCGACTGCTTCTGGCTGAATATCTCATCCTGCCCGTGGAGGATGATCTCTTTTTTCTGCGCCTGCGCCTCCTTGCGGGCTTCCTCGACGATGCGCCTTGCGAGCCCGTGCGCCTCGCCTTCGCGCTGCTTTGTCACATGGCGCTGGAAAGCGCCGCCAAACACCGCCCCGGCGACGATCCCGCCCAGGACTAGCAAGCAAACAAAAAACGTGTTCATAACAGATCCTGATATATCTTGACGGGCTGAGCACCCGGTGTTGCATGTTGCAGGATGCGCCCTATGGATGGCGCAGCGGGAACAGGAAAGGAGGGGGAAGGAGGAGAAGGAGGAAGGAAGAAAACCCCGGGATGCCGCAACGGGCTGCTGGCACGAGACCTGGTGGTCTCCAAGTGGGCGCCTGACCGGGATTTCAGGCTCCCCGCGATGCGGGTATGCACACCATCCCGGTAGCCAGCTCCCTGCTAACACTGGTGAGGCCGGCGCAAACAGCCTGTCACGCACACCCCAGGGATTGTCACTTCGCCATGGCCGCCTCCGCACCTAGGAAAGGGCGGGGGCAATGCCAAAACCTGTTTCCTCCATGCGCAGGAGAAGCTCGTCGATCGCGGAATCTTCCCTGCTGCTTTGCTCCTTGAGGAGAAGGAGATCATCTGCCATGCTGATGAGAAGCATGGCCAAAAGCCGTTCTCTGCTCACCTGCCCGCCATTGGCTTTCATTCTGCTGTAGCATTCATCCACATACTGCCGGGCGCGTTCCATCCGTTCAGGATCCGCGTCTGCCCGTATGGGGAGCTGCATCTCACAGACATTAAGCTGATAGCTGCGCATCACGATGACCGATCAACAAAAGATTATTCCTGTCCCGCCGGAGAAGCCCCCCCGTCCTCCTGCGATCCGGCGCCGGGAAGGGGAGCTTCAGACAATGCTTCCTGGATGCGTCCGATCAGGGCGTCTATGCGGGTGCATGCCTCGTTGCGGGCTGCTTCGTTCGAAGTGATCTGTTTTTGCAGGTCTTCCTTTTCCATCCTGCCAAGTTCCAGCTCGTCCTTAAGATCCGTTATCTCGCCTCCGAGAGAAGCATTTGCCTCCCGGAGCCGCACCATTTCCCGGATGAGGCTATCGATACGCTGCGCGAGCAGTTCCAGTTTTTCCATGTTCTATCTCCTTGAAAGGCGGGAGGGGCAAATGCCCTGACCGCGCCCATTGTTGTCTGTCAGGCGGCCTGCCGGGGCCGGCCGCGTCCATTTCCTTATTGATACGCTATGGAGCTTGAATGAGCAAGAGAATATCTGAGCCAAGATTTCATGCGCCAGGCAAAGCTTTGGACCGCCCGGTGGTCCAGGAGGATGTCACCGCTGGATCTTTGAGACGTTGTAGGTGAGTGAATAGAGCTGGTGGAAAAAATTGACGTATTCCACGGGCACATCTGAACTGACGCGTATCCGTGCAGATGAATAGTTGAGGATGCCTCGTATCCCGGCCGCGACGAGCTTTTCCGCAGCGTCCTGGGCATGCTCTGCCGGCACAGTGATGATGCCTATCTCGATGCCCAGTTCGGGGATCTTTTCGATGAGGGATTCCGTACTGTAGATCTCGAGCCCGTAGACGCGGTCGCCGATCTTGAAGGGATCGCAGTCGAAAACACCGGTTATGGTGAAATTGCGGCGCCCGAACTCCTTGTAATTGAGCAGGGCCCGCCCCATGTTGCCCACGCCGACAAGGGCCGCCCGCCAGCGCCGGTTGGCATTGACGCAATCTTTGATCACGTCGATGAGGTATGTGACGTAATAGCCCAGCCCGCGGGTGCCGAACTGACCGAAATATGCCAGATCCTTCCGGACCTGAGAAGCATTGACATCGCACATCGCCGCCAGCTTGTCGGAAGAGATGGTCTCCCTTTCCCTTCCTTCCTTGCCGTCCAGGGATTTGTCAAAGGCTTCCAGGACCTGGAGATAGGTGGCAAGGCGCTGGATGGTCGCGCGAGGGATATGCTGGTCGGATCTGACGTTCTGGTACATGGGGCACCGCCGCGGTTAAAAAGAAAAGGGCAGGAAGACAATAGCCTTTCTGCCCGTAAAATGCAACAATACAATGGATTACATCTTAACAAAAAGCAGGATCAGGCACACCAGGAGGGCATAGATGACCAGGGATTCGATGAAGGCGAGGCCGAGGATGAGCGACTGAGAGATCTTGCCGGATGCGTCGGGATTGCGGGCGGTGCCTTCGCAGGCGGCACGGATGGCCATGCCCTGTCCGCAGCCGCCGCCGGCGGCGGCGATGCCGATGCCGATGGCGAGCCCGGCTGCAGCGAGGCCGAATCCGGCGTCCATGCCGCCGTCAGCAGCAAAGGCCATGGCGGCGACAGAAAGGAAGACCAGGGTGTTCAGGGTGATGAGAAAAACTTTGCGCATAACAAACTCCAATGCGTTATAGTGTGAGGTCCGAAGGACCATTCCCCCGAGGGTGAGATCAGTGCGCGTGCTCCACGGCGCCCTGGATGTAGATCATGGAAAGGATGAACAGGATGAAGGCCTGGAGCACTTTGCCCAGCAGGAACAGGAAATACAGCGGCACCGTGCCCAGCAGGCAGGCGATGTAGATGCTCGCCCCGAAGGTCCCGAAAAAGATCACCAGTGTCGTTTCCTCACCGAAAATGTTGCCAAAGAGACGGAGGGACATGGAAAGCGGGCGGGCGAGGTGGGAAATGATCTCTATGGGGAACATGAGCGGCATCAGCGCCTTGCTCGAACCGGTAAAATGCTTGACATAGCGCACGCCCCAGGAACGCATGCCGACATAGTTGTAATAGAGGAACACGCACAGGGCGACGGAGACCGTGGTGTTGAGGTTGGCCGTGGGGGCATCGCATCCGGGGACGAGCCCGAGCAGATTCATCGTCAGCACATAGATGAAGATGGAAACGAGGAGCGGGACGAAGCGGCGCCCCTTTTCGCCCATGCTGCCCACGATGAACTTTTCAAGGCCGTCGACGAGCGCCTCAAAAAATATCTGCAGCTTTCCCGGAACGACATCCAGCTTCCTGCGCAGGACAAGGCCCGCAGCAAGCAGTATGGCAAGCCCGACCCATGTAAAAAAAACATATTTGGTGTCGATGACCATGCCGTTGAATGTGACGGAGTCCATATGGAAAATGGTGGAAAGCAGCAGGGGGTGTGACAAACCGGATGCGGCCATGGGACTAACCTCCCTTTCCCTGCTCAGCTCCGCGGCAGCAGGGAAAACGGAATGACGATCACAGAAACAGAAAAACCCGCGGCCAGCGAAAATGGGCTGGCGTGGAAAACAACAAGGGCAGCATACAGAAAAACGGCGCTTAAGAAAAGCCTTATCTGGCTGCGCAGCAGAACTCTTTTTTTCACAATGGCCGCTGCGGCCGCCCCCCTGCTGTCCCCAGCGGGGATGGAAGCAGGCAAGACCTTTTGCACAGATCTTGCAATATCATAAAAATTCCAAGATGTTAAAAAAGATGCCAGGGCGGTCCACACGCCTTCAGGCGTAAAGGGGAGCAAGACGGCCCCGGCTGCGGCCAGGGCAAGAGAAACGCAAAGGATATTGCGCATGACGCGGCGGACAGAGGGCTGGATGAAGCCCCGGCGCCACAATGCCCCATCGATCCGTTCGATTATGCACATGGCGGACCATCCCCGCCCGTTTCCGGCCCTTGCCTGGCGCCGGCGGACGCTCCGGGCCCCAGGATCCTCAGGATGGCCTCTTCCGTCTCATCATCTGGAAGGTCAGCAGGCCCGTCCCTGCCGGGGTCGATGCCTGCGATGACTGACGCCGAACGCAGGTCGGGGGCATCGTCCCTGCCGTTCCTGCATGGATCCGCATCATCATGGCGGACGGCGGCATGGCCGCCGGGGTGCCCCGCGCGCCGTTCCGCAGCCTTGTCGATCCGCTCTTCAGAACGGATGAGGTAGCGGGCATCTATCCACACGTTCCGGAATCCTGCAGCTATGCCAAGCAGCAGTCCGGCACCTGCACACCAGGGCCACGAATCCAGCCAGGAATCGAGCAGCCAGCCCAATCCCCCGCCGACCAGCGGGCCGGATACCATATGCAGCCCCATGGTGCTTGCCGTGCCGAGAAGGCTGAATCTGCCAGGGGCGTCTTCGGGCTGTTGTCCATTTTCCATGGGCGGTACCCCTTAAATAGACTTGGATGATGGAGCGCTTTGTGCTATATTAATCTCCTTGCGGCACGTGCGTCAATATTCATGGACGCGTGCCCGGATCTGCTGACAACGGACAAACATGCGAGGTGCCCCATGCCCATACAGCGCGGCGACACTGTTTCCATCCATTACATAGGCACCTTTGCCGACGGCACGGAATTTGACAGGTCCCGGCCAGGCAGCCCCCTGCGCTTCAAAAGCGGCTCGGGCCAGGTCATACCGGGATTCGACAACGCTGTCCTGGGCCACGAAAAAGGAGACAGGTTCATCGTGACCATCCCCGCCGCAGAGGCCTACGGGGAACGCCAGCCCCAGCTCCTCTTTCCCGTGCCCGTGGAGCGCGTTCCTGCAAACATCGAGCCCGAGATAGGGATGCATCTCCACGTGGGGACAGACCAGGGCGAACTGGAGGTCGTGGTCTGCGAGATCAACGAAAAGAACATCATCCTTGACGCCAACCACCCCATGGCAGGAAAAGATCTCACCTTCGAGATCGAGATCCTGGACATCGGATAGGTCCAGCCTGTAAAAAGCACCATAACGGATTTTCACGAATCGCAGAAAGGAGCCCCCATGTATCCTGCCAACGCCAGCCGCAGCCACGCCGTCCTTTCCGTCGCGGAACGCAGGCGCGACGCGGAGCAGTCCGCCCTGCCGGCCGCTCCGGGCGCAGCCTCGACAGACCCCACGGAATACTTCGGCTGCAACGTCTTCGACGACAAAACCATGCGGCGCTACCTGCCGAAGGCAGTGTACAAGTCCCTGCGCACGACCATAGACCTGGGGCACAGGCTCGACCCCGCCGTCGCCGATGTCGTGGCCAACGCCATGAAGTCCTGGGCCATGGAGCGGGGCGCGGACCATTACACGCACGTTTTCTATCCCCTGACCGGCCTGACCGCCGAAAAGCATGACAGCTTCCTTGATCCCGACGGCAGGGGAGGCGCCCTGGCCCAGTTCAGCGGCAGCGCGCTCGTCCAGGGAGAGGCCGATGGCTCGAGCTTCCCTTCCGGCGGGCTGCGCTCCACGTTCGAGGCCAGGGGCTACACCGCCTGGGACGTGACGAGCCCTGCCTATCTCATGGAAAGCCCGGCGGGCATGGTGCTGTGCATCCCCACGGTGTTCCTCTCGTGGACAGGCATCGCGCTCGACAAGAAGACCCCCGTCCTGCGCTCCAACCAGGCCCTGAGCCAGCAGGCATCGCGCGTGCTGCGCCTTTTCGGCGTCGAGCCTTCCATGCCCATCACCTCCAACGGCGGGCTGGAGCAGGAATACTTCCTTGTGGATGGCTCATTCGTTTCCGCACGGCCGGACCTGCTCATCGCGGGGCGTGCCGTGTTCGGGGCCCATCCGCCGAAAGGCCAGGAATTCGAAGACCAGTACTATGGCGTCATACCCAGCCGCGTCCTGGCGTTCATGGCCGATGTCGAACGCCAGCTCTACCGTCTTGGCGTGCCTGTCAAAACCAGGCACAACGAAGTGGCGCCCAGCCAGTACGAGATAGCGCCGACCTACGAATCCGGCAATCTGGCGTGCGACCATAACCAGCTCATCATGACCGTCCTGCGCAAGACGGCCCGAAGGCACGGCATGTCCTGCCTGCTGCATGAAAAGCCCTTCGACTGCATCAACGGCTCTGGAAAGCATCTCAATTATTCCATTGGCAGCCCGGAAGTGGGCAATCTCTTCGCCCCCGGGGACAATCCGCATGAAAACGCCCAGTTCCTTGTCTTTTTATGTGCCGTCATCCGGGGGCTGCACCGCCATGCCGGTTTCCTGCGCGCCGTGGTCGGTTCGGCTTCCAATGACCGCCGCCTTGGCGCGAACGAAGCCCCCCCGGCCATCATGTCGCTGTTCCTGGGCGACCAGCTCACCGACATCCTTGAGCAATTCAGGGCAGGGCAGGTGACGACGGCCAAGGGGAAGCGCATGATGAACATCGGCGTGGACACGCTGCCTCCCCTTCCTGCTGACCCGGGCGACCGCAACCGCACGAGCCCGTTCGCCTTCGTGGGGAACAGGTTCGAATTCCGCGCCCTCGGATCGTCCATGTCGGCCGCCGATCCTCTCGTTGTCCTGAACGCCATGATGGCGGAATCCCTCGATTTCGCGGCAACGTTCCTCGAAGACGAACTCCGCAAGGGATCGGCCAATCTTGGCGAAGCCGTGCAAAAGTTCATCGAGCACGTCATGGAGGAAGACGGCGCCGTCATCTTCAACGGCAACGGCTATTCCGAGATATGGCAGAACGAGGCCGTCCGCCGCGGACTGCCGAATTATCCGGCGACGCCCGACGCCGTGCAGGTCTATCTGCAGGCTCCGGTCGTTGACATGTGCGAGAAATATCACATCTTCTCCCGCCAGGAACTCAAAGCCAGGCACGACATCCAGCTCGAACAGTACATTAAAACCGTGCACACGGAATGCAGCCTTGCCATCCGCATGGCGCGCACGCAGGTATACCCCGCAGCCGTGCGCTACCGCCAGGAACTCGCTTCTTCCATTGCGGCTTGCGCGGATCTGTACATACCCGCGGAGAAAACGAGCCTGGAAGAACTCTCCGTCATGATCCACAGCTTTGAATCCGCGCTCCGCGCCCTGGAAGCCTGCGAACGCGGCGTCGACTGGTCACCCGAGGAAGACCATCTTGAAGCCAGCGCCCGGGCATGCCTTGAGCGGATCATCCCGGCCCTCGAAACATTGCGGCGCTGGGCCGACAGCCTGGAAACGATGGTCGCTGAGGATCTCTGGCCGCTTCCCAGCTACCAGGAGATCCTTTTCATGAAATAAGGTGCACGGCCTTGCCGCCATCACCAAACACAAGGAGTGTCAGCATGCGCATCCTCGTCATCGGTTCCGGGGGACGCGAACACGCGCTCACCTGGAAGCTCAGGCAGTGCAGAGGCGTCGAGCAGATCTATGTTGCCCCGGGCAATGGCGGAACGGCGGGCATCGCCACCAATATCCCCATTGCCGTCAGCGACATAGACGCCCTGGTCTCCTTCGCCAGGGAAAAGTCCATCGATCTCGTGGTGCCCGGGCCCGAGCTTCCCCTCACCTTGGGCGTCGTGGATGCCATGGTCTCCGCCGGGATCCCATGCTTCGGACCCAGCGCAGCGTGTGCCAGGCTCGAAGGCAGCAAATCCTACGCCAAGGAAGTCATGGCGGCTGCCGGCGTGCCCACGGCGGCTGCCGGCGTATTCACCGATCTTGGATCCGCCAGGCGGTTCGCCGCTGAACACGGTGCGCCTCTTGTGGTGAAGGCGGACGGGCTGGCCTCCGGCAAAGGCGTCATCGTGGCCATGACGCAAGCCGAGGTGGATGACGCCCTTGCCCTCATGTTCCAGGAAAATGCCTTCGGCAGCGCCTCGAGCAAGGTGGTCATCGAAGAATTCCTCCGCGGAGAAGAAGTCTCCCTGCTGTGCTTCTGCGACGGAGAAAGGGCGCTCCCCCTGCCTTCCGCCCAGGATCACAAGGCGGTATTCGACGGCGATGCCGGACCGAATACCGGCGGCATGGGGGCATACAGCCCGGCCCCTGTCCTTCCAGACAGCGAGCTGGGATCCATGGCCGACATCACCGTCCGGCCCATTCTGGCGGAAATGGCCCGCCGGGGCACGCCCTTCAAGGGCATCCTCTACGCCGGGCTGATGATGACGGATGACGGTCCCAAGGTGCTGGAATACAATGTGCGCTTTGGCGACCCTGAATGCCAGCCGCTGCTGATGCGCCTCAGGAGCGACCTGGCCGGGCTGATGCTGGCCTGTGCAAAGGGCGACCTCCGTGGACAGGACCTGGACATAGACAGCCGTTCCGCCCTTGGCGTGGTGCTGGCGGCAAAGGGCTATCCCGGCCCGTACCCCAAGGGGATGCCGGTCATGGGCATCGCCGGGGCCATGGAGGAGGAAGATGTCGCCGTGTTCCAGGCCGGGACGCGCATGGAAGGAAGCTCCATCGTTTCCAGCGGCGGGCGCGTGCTCTGCGTGACGGCCCTTGGCAAAGACCTGCTCGATGCCCAGTCCCGCGCCTATCGCGCCATGCGGAAGATCTCCATGGAAGACAGCCAGTACCGGCACGACATCGGTCTGAAAGGCCTGCGGCGCCTGGGGCTTGCGTAAGCGCTCCACCGTCCCATGGGCAGGACCGCCTGCTAAGGAGGCAGCATGACACAGGTAGCCATATTCATCGGATCGGCTTCGGATGCTCCCGTCGTGGATGGCTGCGCCGATGTGCTGAAGAAGCTGGGGATATCTTTCCGCTATACGATAACATCGGCGCACCGCACGCCGGAACGCACGGAAGCGCTGATGGAGCAGCTCGAGGCCGAAGGCTGCCAGGTCTACATCTGCGCAGCAGGCATGGCCGCCCATCTGGCAGGTGCCGTCGCCGCCCGCACGGTGCGTCCTGTCATCGGCATCCCGGTGGCGGGTTCGAGCATCGGAGGCCTGGATGCGCTTTATGCGACCGTGCAGATGCCGCCGGGGTTCCCTGTCGCCACCGTGGCGCTCAACGGAGCGAAAAATGCCGCCTGGCTTGCCGCCCAGATCCTGGCGCTGCACGATGAACGCATCGCTGATCTCATCCGCAAAGAGCGGGAAGGCTACAAGGCGGCGGTGGAAAAAGCGGCGGCAGAACTCGAAGCCAGGTTCCGCATCTAGCCGGAGATGCTCTGTGAGCAGCCCGCCCCTTCCTGAAATGCAGGTCTGAAAGAAAACGCATCATGAAGATGCGCAGGCCGCATCAGGCCGGCCCATGTGCCATGGCAAGATCCCACGGAGACCTTGCCGGCGTCGTTCCCTGAAGAGCAGGATCACCGGGGGAATGCCGTTGCGGCATCCCAAAACGGAAACAACCCTTTAATCGTACCTGGAGGAAAGAATGGACGCAGGCATGAAAAACACCGCGAAAGAACGGATGCAGGGACATTGCCGGGTCTGCCCCCAATGCGATGGCCGCGCTTGCTCAGGCGAAGTGCCCGGCATGGGCGGGCTCGGTTCCGGTTCTTCCTTCCGCGCCAATATCGAAGCCCTTGCCCGGGTGCGCCTTGCCATGCGCTGCCTGCATGATGCGGCGCAACCGGACACCTCGACGGAGATCCTCGGCCTTAAGCTTTCCATGCCGGTCATGGCGGCTCCCATAGGCGGCGTGTCCTTCAACATGGGTGCGGCCCCGCAAAATCCCGTCGATGAACAAGCCTACGCCGAAGCTGTCATCTGCGGATCAAAAGACGCCGGGATCATCGGATGCGGTGGCGACGGCGTAGGGGCGCTCATACCCGAGAGCGCTTTTGCGGCCATACGCCTGGCCGGAGGCTGGGGGATCCCCTTCATCAAGCCATGGGAAGGCGATTTCCTCTGGCAGCGCCTTGAATCCGCCTGCGCCACAGGGTGCAGCATCGTCGGCATGGACGTCGATGCGGCCGGGCTGGTGACGCTGCGCCTCCAGGGCCGGCCGGTATCCCCCAAAAATCCTTCCGAACTTGCCGCCATAGCCCGCTTTGTCCATGAGCATGGCGCCAAGTTCATGATCAAGGGCGTCATGACTGCCGGCGATGCCGTCACTGCCGCTGAATCCGGCGTGGATGCCATCGTGGTCTCCAACCATGGAGGCAGGGTGCTCGACGGCACGCCGGGAACGGCAGAAGTGCTGCCGGGCATTGCCGACGCCCTGGAAGGCCGCCTTCCCGTGCTTGCCGACGGCGGTGTCCGCTCCGGCACCGACGTGCTGAAAATGCTGGCGCTTGGCGCCAGGGCCGTGCTCATCGGGCGGCCGTTCTCCATAGCGGCCATAGGCGGCGGCAGGGAGGGCGTGGCGGCCTTCGTGGCGGGCATCAAGGCAAATCTCACTTCCGCCATGGCCCTGACCGGCTGCCGGGACACCGCTTCCATCAGCCGGGACATCCTGGCGTAGGCTGAAGCCCGGGACAGCATGACCATCGTCCTCCTTTACCTGCTGTGCGGTGCCATTGCCGGCTTCCTTTCCGGGCTCATCGGCATCGGCGGAGGGCTGGTGGTCGTGCCGCTGCTCAACATGATCTTCAGGCTGCAGGGGGATATCGCACCAGAGATGGTCATGCATGTCGCCGTCGCCACGTCGCTTTCGAGCATCCTCTTCACGGCCGTTTCCAGCACGCGGGCCCATGCCCGGCGCAAGTCCGTGCTCTGGGGCTATGTCAGGGGGCTTGCCCCATCGATCGTGCTTGGAACACTGTGCGCCGCCTGGCTCGCCTCCCGCATGTCCACGCATGGGCTGCGCGTCTTCTTCGTTGTTTTCCTGGCATGCATCGCCACGCAGATGCTCCTTGATCTCTACCCCCGCCCCCGTACGGCCATGCCAGGCCGGATGACGCTGGCGGCGGCAGGGTTCGCCATAGGCGGCGTATCCAGCCTCGTCGGGCTTGGCGGAGGCAGCATGTCCGTGCCGTTCCTGCGCTGGTGCGGTGTCGCCATGCGCCAGGCCGTGGGCACGTCCGCGGCCATGAGCTGGCCCATCGCCGTTTCCGGCACCCTGGGATTCCTTGCCGCCGGATGGAACGCTTCTCCTCTTCCGTCCTGGTCTCTTGGGTATGTGTATCTCCCTGCCACCCTTGGCATAGCCTGTTCGAGCGTGCTGTTCGCTCCTGCCGGGGCCCGCCTCGCGCACGCCATGCCAGTGCCAGCCCTCCGGCGCTTCTTCGCCGTCTTCCTCTATGTGACGGCATGCGAGATGCTGTGGAACACGGTAAAGGCTGCATCATGATAGTCGGGATAGGTCTGGACATCACCGCGCTGCCGCGCATCGCCAGCATCCTTGAACGGTGGGGGGAGCGCTTCCTCCAGAGGATATTGACGGAAAAGGAACGCGCCGCCCTGCCCCCGGGGCAAGGGCGCAGGACAGCCTGGGTCGCAGGACGCTTCGCCGCCAAGGAAGCCGCCTCCAAGGCCCTTGGCACGGGTTTTTCCGGAGGAGTGGAGATGCGCGATATCGAGATCCTGACCATGGAAGGGGGCGCTCCGCGCATGATCCTGCACGGCGGCGCCGAGGCAAGGGCGCGCGCCCTTGGAGCGCGCAGCGTCCATGTTTCCATCAGCCATGAAAAAGACATGGCCTGTGCCGTTGCCATACTGGAAAACGGAAAGTGAGGGATGGTGATGTTCACGGATGTGCCGACCCCTGAAGAGATGGCTTGCTGTGATGCCGAAGCCCTAGCCTTGGGCTTTCCCGAAGATGCGCTCATGGAGAACGCTGCATGTGCGGCCATGGCCTGCCTCCGCCGCCGCATCCCGTCCTGCGCATGCGGTCTCCGGGGCATGCGCGTGCTGCTGCTTGCCGGCGGAGGCAACAACGGCGGGGATGCCTTCTGCATGGCGCGGCATTTTTATGACGCCGGCGCCCTGCCCGCCGTCGTCCTTTCCCGCCCTCCTGCTGCGGGAGGCGCTGCAGCCCGGTGGCTGGACGTGTTGCGCAGGATGCCTGTCCCCATCGTCCCGGCCGGGGAATGGCTCGGCGGGACCGCGCAGCTCTTAGACGGCATGCGTCCGGACCTTATCGTTGACGGGCTCATGGGAACGGGCCTCCGGGGGCAGCTCAGGGAAACGGAATGCCGGATCATCAGGAAGGCCCTGGAATGGAAACGGCTTGGGGCGCATGTTTTTGCCATAGACATCCCTTCCGGCATGAACGGCATGAGCGGACGTCCGAGCCCCATAGCCTTGGCGGCGGATGCCACTGCCGCCTTCCATGCGCCGAAGCCGGGCCTGCTCATGCCGGATGCCGCTGCCTTCACGGGCATCCTGGAGGTATGCTCCATCGGCATGCCCCGTGCGGCAGCGGCCAGGGCACGGGCCTCATTCCGCACATGGCTCCTTCCCGATCAGGAACGGAGCGCCGCCTCGGGATCCTGGCTGGTATGCCGCGGAGCGGCCTCACCCGGATCCGGGGATGACCTCCTGGCACGCTCTGCGTGCGCAGCCCCTGCGCCTTCCCATAAGGGCGAAGCGGGGAAGGTCCTTGTCATCGGAGGATGCCGGGCCTATGCAGGAGCGCCCTGCCTCTCGGCCCTGGGGGCATTCAGGGCAGGCGCAGGGCTCGTCACCGTCGCCGGGCCAGACCCCGTGCCTGCTGCGCTGCGTGCTGCATGCCCGGCTGCCATCTCCGCCGTGCTCCCGGACCGGAGCGGCGGGAAAGGCTGGCTGGCTTCAGATGCAGATGTCCTCTTGCCGGCCATGCTCCGCGCCGATGCCGTCGTCCTCGGACCAGGACTCGGACGCGGAGGAGAAGAGGAGCGGCTGGTGGAACTGCTGGTATCCGCTCCGGAAAGGCCGCCGATGGTCATCGACGCCGACGCGCTTTTTGCAATGGGCAGGCGGCCGGAAGCGCTGCGCCATCTTCAAGCAGGGGATATCCTGACCCCCCATCCCGGAGAGGCGGCGGCACTGCTCGGCAGCTCATCCCGCGAGGTCCAGGCGGACCGCACCGGCGCTTTGCTCCGCCTGACAGGGCTCTGTCCTTCCGTATGCGTCCTCAAGGGGGAAGGCACGCTTATCGGCAGGCGGGGCGAAGCTTCTGTCATCTCGCCATGGCGCGTGCCCCAGCTTGCCGTAGCCGGTTCAGGCGATGTGCTTTCCGGGATCGCCGCCGCCCTTCTGGCGCAGCACAGGGACGCCGTCGAAGCAGCGGCGATCGCCGTATGGACGCATGCCCTCGCCGGGATGCGCATCGCGCCCTCCTTCCCCATGCGCGGCAATACCCCCCAGGACATTGCGGATGCCGTTCCCCATGCCCTGGCTGCCGCATGCGCATGACGGAGGCCCGGATGGAAACGACTTTTTTCCTGAAAAGCCCGGAAGATACCATGCTGCTTGGCAGGATGCTCGCACAGGCCATGTGCGCTGGCCATGTGGACCGCCTCTATCTCCGCGCTCCTCTTGGCGGCGGCAAAACCACGCTGGCCCGCGGATTTGCAGCCGCATTGCCCGGCGGGGAGGGGGCAGAGGTCGCCAGCCCCAGCTTCACGCTGTGCAACGAGTACCCCACGATCCCCTGCCTGGTGCATGCCGACCTCTACCGCCTTCCCGAACATTCCCGCCTGCCGGAAGAAGTGGAGGATGCGCTAGAAGGAGGCGGCATGCTCCTGCTGGAATGGCCGGAGCGCCTGCAGGAAGATTCCCTCGACCGGGAAAGGCTGGAGCTGAGTCTGGAGCCATGCAGGACAAGCGGCGGCAAATATCTGGACAAGGAAAATAAAACATGCGAAACAGTCAGGGCGGCGACGCTTCGCGCGTATGGTGATAATGCGGAAGCGCTTGCAGGCAGGCTGCTGCCGGAGTTATGCAGGCGCTTTAGCGGCTGACGCAGATCTTCGCCGGAATCCCGTTCCTTTAAGGAAGTCCTATGCGAATTCTCGTTCAAAAATTTGGGGGGTCGTCGGTAGCGGACCTCGAATGCATGAAGAAGGTGCGTGCCAAAGTGCTTGCCGCGCATCAGGAAGGCTATAAAGTGGTGGTCGTGCTGTCTGCGCGTTACGGCCAGACGAACAACCTCCTGGAGCGCGCCTACCAATGGTCTGATGAGCCGGATCCGGCTGAGCTCGATGTCCTCCTCACGACAGGGGAACAGGAGTCCGTCGCGCTTTTCACCATGCTCCTGCGCGATGCCGGAGTGAAGGCGCGGTCGTTCCTTGGTTTTCAGATCCCCATCATCACGGACGGATCCCACGGCAATGCGCGCATAGACAGCATCAGCGCCGACAAGCTGCGCAGCGCCTTTGAGACTTACGACGTCCTTGTCATAGCCGGTTTCCAGGGCATGACGGCCGACATGCGCCTCACCACCCTGGGCCGCGGAGGTTCCGACACGTCCGCCGTGGCCGTTGCCGCCGCCCTGGGCGACGGCACCATCTGCGACATCTACACGGATGTCAACGGCGTCTACACGACCGATCCCCGCATGTGCAAAGACGCCCACAAAATAGACCGCATAAGCTACGATGAAATGCTTGAGCTGGCCTCCATGGGCGCCAAGGTCCTGCAGATACGTTCCGTTGAATTCGCCGAGAAATACAATGTCCCTGTCCGCGTGCGCTCCACGTTTACGGATGATCCCGGCACGCTGGTCACCAAGGAGGATCACATGATGGAATCCGTGCTCGTTTCGGGCATCGCTTTTGACAAGGATCAGGCAAGGGTAACGCTGTGCGACGTGCAGGACCGCCCCGGATCGGCCGCGAGCATCTTCAGCCCGCTGGGCAAGGCCGGGATCGTGGTGGACATGATCATTCAGACCGCCAGCCGCAACGGCGTCACCGACATAGCCTTCACCGTATCGCGCAAGGACCTCGGACGCGCCCTGGACGTGCTCCAAAAGGCCGGCCCGGAATGCAGCCACATCGAAAATGCCTCCAACATGGCCAAAGTTTCTGTGGTGGGCGTGGGCATGCGCAATCACAGCGGCGCCGCCAGCCGCGTATTCGACGCCCTGTACAAGGCAGGCGTCAACCTCATCATGATCAGCACATCAGAGGTGAAGATCTCCTGCCTCGTGGCGGAATCCGACCTTGAAATGGCGGTCAACGTGCTGCACAAAGAATTTGAACTGTGATCCCCGGATCATTCTGCCCGTATGACTGCGGAAAGGCGGGGGCTCTCCCGCCTTTCCGCGTTTCCGTGAAAAAGGCGCAAGCAGCATGAGCATGAATATCCCCATCCCTCTTGCCACGGTCCTCCTGCTCATTGGCTCCAACGTCTTCATGACGTATGCTTGGTATGGACATCTGCGCCACCAGTCCATGACCTTCATCGGGGCCATCGTCATCAGCTGGGGCATAGCCTTTTTCGAGTACTGCCTCCAGGTCCCGGCCAACCGCATCGGATACGGCTATTTTTCCGCGGCGGAGCTCAAGACCATCCAGGAAGTCATCTCCCTCACCGTCTTCGGCCTGTTTTCCACCTTTTTCCTCGGTGAGAGCCTGGGCTGGAACCATGCCATAGGATTTGCCCTCATCGTTGCCGGGGCTTTTTTCGTCTTTAAAGGATGAGGCGCATGATCCCCGGCGCGTTGCAGCTGCAGCGGTAAAGAATGTTTTATGACGTAGCCTTGTGCTCCCCGCCATATTCCACGCTCACCTATTCCGCACCTTCGGGCTTTGACGGATTTGGCTGGGCCCCGGGGATGCGGGTCGCCGTGCCCCTGGGGACCGCAGTCCGCTGCGGTGTCATCCTTTCCGTGAAGGAAGCATGCCCGCTGCCTTCGGCGGACATGATCCGCCCCATGACATGGCCGCTCGAAAGGGAAGCGCTGCTTTCCGAAAGCTACATGCGCATGGTGGAGGCGGTCGCCTTGCGGTCATGCACCACGCCTGGACGCATCCTGGGGAATATCCTGCCGCAGGGGCTCCGCATGACCGAACGCCTGCGGGTGCGGGAATTCCCCGGCGGAGGCGAAGCCGGGAGAAAACCGCGCGTGCTCTCATTGGGCGCCGTCGCCGGCTTGGATCCGGAACCGGGGAAATGTCTCGCCCGGAAATACCTCGATGGCCGTGCGGACCTGCTCCGGATGGCCGAAGATCCCGCGGACACGGAACTATGCTCCCTGGCATGCGATCCCCCCTGGCCGGTCCGCCCCCGCGCGGCCAGGCAGCGTGAGATCCTCGACTGGCTCATGCAGCACGGGGCCGCATCCAGAAAACGCCTGCGCGAAGCGCTGCCGGGAAGCTCTCCGGCTTTGACGGCCCTGGTGGCTGCCGGGCTCGTGGCGGTCCAGGCGCAGCGGCAGGACCCGGATGAAAGCGAACCCGAAGAAAAGCTGGTCCTTCCTCCAGATCCCCCCTTCCCCCTTTCTTCGTCCCAGCGTGAAGCTCTGGACATGCTGACCGGCGGGATGGCGGCCTTGTCGCGCGGCGAGCATGTCCCGCCTGCGCATTTGCTTTTTGGCGTCACCGGCAGCGGAAAAACCGCCGTGTACCTTGAGCTTGCCCGTGCCTGCCTGGAATCCGGCAGGTCCGCACTGCTGCTTGCGCCGGAAGTCGCCATAGCCCTCAAGCTGAAGCTCGATGCGGAAAAGCGTTTTCCCGGGATGCCCGTGCATCTCTACCATGGCTATCAGGGACCGGTACGCCGGGAAAGCATGTTCAGGCGGCTGGCCGCCGCCCGGGAGCCATGCCTTGCCGTAGGGACGCGGTCTGCCGTTTTCCTCCCCCTGCGCAGCATAGGCGCCATCATCCTGGATGAAGAGCACGACGCCTCGTTCAAGCAGGAGGAAAGGGTGCCCTACCATGCGAAGGAAGTCGCGTGGGAAAGGGCGAAGAGGGACAGGGCCATCCTTGTGCTGGGCTCGGCCACGCCCGACATCAAGACCTTTTACGCCGCCATGCAGGGAAGCATGCCCCTGGCCAGCATGGAAAACCGTGTCGGGGGAGGGCGGCTGCCGCAGATAGACCTGGTCGACATCAAGGGCTGCCCTGCTTCCAAGCTGCTTTCCCCGGCGGCATCGGATGCCCTGCGGGAAACGGTCCGCCGCGGCGAGCAGGCCGTCATCCTGCTCAATCGCCGCGGGTATTCTCCGGTCATGTACTGCCTGGACTGCGGGACGCCTGCGCGATGCCCTTCCTGTGATGTCGCCATGACCTATCACAAAAAGCGTGAGCAGCTCGTCTGCCATTACTGCGGGCATACGCGGCCGTGGCCCTCTCCCTGCGAACGCTGCGGAGGCCTGAATTGCCTGCCCATGGGGGAAGGCACGGAACAGCTGGAAGAAAAACTCGCCGCCGAGGAACTGGCGGGGATCCTCCCGCCAGGCGGAAAGATCCTGCGGCTCGACAGGGACAGCGTGAGCCGGCAGGGGCACATGGAAGAGATACTGGCTTCCTTTGCCCGGCAGGAGGGGCAGGTGCTGGTCGGCACGCAGATGCTTTCCAAGGGGCATCACTTCCCCAATGTCACGCTGGCGCTGGTGGCGGACGGCGACATGGGGCTGAACCTCCCGGACTATCGCGCTGCAGAGCGTACGTTCCAGCTTCTCGTGCAGTCAGCGGGCAGGGCAGGACGCGGAGAAAAGCCCGGGAGGGTGCTCATCCAGTCGCGCGACACCAGCCATTACTGCTGGCAGTATGTGAGCAGGGGAGACTACCGGGGGTTTTACGAGCATGAACTCGAGATCCGCCGCCGGAGGAAGTATCCGCCCTTTGTCAAGCTGGCGCTCATCAGGTTCTCCTGGCCGTGGAACTGGCCTGCAGGCAAGGCTGGATCAGAAAAGTTCGCCGCAGAACTGCGCCGTATCGGACGGGGCATGGGCTGCATCGTGCTGGGACCGGCGCCGGCACCCATCGCCAGGATGCAGGGACGCGTGCGCAGCCAGTGCCTCATCAAGGCGGATGCCTGGAGCAGCATACGCGCGGCCTATCTGCAGTCCCTGCAGATACTGGGGGCGGTCCCCAGGGAACTGCACATATCGCTGGATCTCGATCCCGTGAGCATGCTCTGACGGGATCCGTGACAGGACGGCGTGCGCCTAAACGCGCATGAACGGCGTTGCCGTTTTGAGCAGCGCCTCATGGAGCATGGGGCGCAGCTTCTTCGCCACGGGTCCGGGGACGCCGCCGCCCACGGGACTTCCGCCATAGCGGGTGACGGCGACGCATTCCGGCGTGGTCCCGAACACCAGTATCTCCGATGCTGTTTTCAGCTGCCCTTCCGTGATGTCCGCATGCATGACGGGCATGAAGGAAGACGCGATCTCTTCTGCCAGGATGGCCGTCGTCCCTGGCAGGGCGCAGCGGAATTCCGGGATGAGCAGCCTTCCCCGGCCGTCCACCATGCCCACATTGGCGACCGCAGCTTCGGCAAGGAATCCCTGTTCATCAAAGGAAAACGTCATGCTGACCCCGAGGCTGCCGGCCTCCCTGGCCATCATGGCGTTCGCCAGGTAGTTGGTGGATTTGATCTGGGCGATCCACGGCTGTTTTGCCGGAACGGAGCTCCGTGCAGCGGAAATGCCCTTTTCCCAGAAGGATCCAGGCAGGGGAGTCCCCTTTGTAGCGACCATGTAAAGGCTTGACACGGGGCATTCCCCGGGATCGACGCCCAGCCCGCCGCAGCCTCTGCCAAGCAGGATCTTCAGCCCTCCGTAAGGCTCGCCGCCGGCCCTGGCCACGGCAAGCGCCGTTTCCCGGAGTTCTTCCCATGGGCAAGGCGGAGCAAGGGAAAGCCTTTCTGCCGAATGCATCATGCGTTCCATATGGGCGTCGAGCTGCACGATGGCGCCGTTGCGGAACGCCAGGCTTTCAAACACGGCATCCCCCCGGTGGACCATATGGTCATCCAGGGGGACGAGGAGATGGCGCGGATCACGGCAGATGCCGCCCATGCGGTGCTCGAAAAAGGCCGTCACGTTTCCGACGCCTCTCCTGGGGAGCCGCATAAGCTTTTCCTGCCATTCTTCACTGCTGAGCACGGGAATGTCCATATTTCCTCCCTTGGAGGCACATCGCCCGCCCCCTGCCGGGGAAAACAGCCTATTGCGGGAATCCCTTATTGAGCTCCATGCGGAATTTCCGTGACAGCCTGAAAACGACGACCCTGCGGGAAGGCAGCGTGATGGTCTCTTCCGTCTGGGGGTTGCGGCCCTTCCGGGCGTCTTTGCCATAGGCTTCAAACTTGCCGAAGCCGCTGAGCAGAAGGGTGTTGCTGTCCTTGATGGCTTTTTTCATGAGGGCGAGCAGATCTTCGACGATATTTTTCACCTCGCCCCGGTTCAATTCAAGATTCTGGCTGTATATGGTCTCGACGATGTCGGCTTTGGTGAGGGACTTGTTCATCCTTTCCTCCTGATGGCGAAAACGCCGGATCTATTCCTGGATGGCACGGGAGATCTTCGCCGCCATCTCCTGCATGGCTTCAGCACTGGGATAAGGGCTTTGATGCCACAGTTCCAGCCCGTCGCCTTCATAGCGGGGGATGATGTGCCAGTGGATGTGGAAAACAGACTGCCCTGCGGCGATCCCGTTGTTCTGGAGCACATTGACGCCTTTGGCGCCCGTGGCAGCAACAAGGGCCCCTGCGATCTTTTGAACGGCGGCGCACACGGCCGGGGCCAGTTCGCACGGGAAATCCAGGATGTCCTTGAAGTGCTTCTTGGGGATGACCAGCGTATGGCCGGGATTCACAGGGGAGAGATCAAGGAATGCCGCGACGTTTTCGTCTTCGTACACTTTGGCAGAGGGTATCCTGCCGTCAGCGATGCGGCAGAAAACACAGTCTTCGGCTTGCATAGGAAAAACCTCCGGGGACACCCGTGATTTTACGGTGGAAAAGCCTTTTCTTTCTATAATTAACCGATTAGAACATCAAGAACTTTTCGGGGATGTATGCAAAAATGGACGCGCCTTGTCAGGGCGCGCCGGGAGTGGGCATGGCAGATTCCATTTCGTTTCCTGTGGGCGCACGCAGCAGGCAGGCGGCACGCATCGTGCCTGTTTTCCTCCCCTTCCGGGGATGCCCGTGCCGATGCGTCTATTGCGCCCAGGACAAGCAGACGGGGGCGGAAGGCGCGCGTGGGATCACCCGGACGCTCCGGGGAGCCGCAGCCGCCGTCGAAAGCCAGCCCCACCCCTGCGAACTCGCTTTCTACGGGGGGACATTCACTGCCATGCCCGGGAATGACCGCCGCGCCTGCCTGGACCTTTTGCTGTCCCTGCGGGAAAAGGGGCTCGTGTCGGCGGCGCGCTGCTCCACCAGGCCGGACGCGCTCGGCGGCAGCGCCCTTTCCGAACTGCGCTCAGGCGGGATCGATCTTGTGGAGCTCGGCATCCAGAGCTTCTCCAGCGCAGCACTGTCTGCTTCCCGCAGGGGATACGACCGCCGCACGGCCCTGGAAGGATGCCGGGCCGTGCAGGAAAGCGGCCTGGGGCTCGGCATCCAGCTTTTGCCCGGCATGCCGGGATGCGGACCGGAGATCTTCCTGGAAGACGTGCGCACGGCCCTGGCCCTGCATCCCGACTGCATGCGGTTCTATCCCTGCCTTGTGCCCGAAGGCACGGTCCTGGCCGGATGGCTTGCCGAGGGCATCTATGCCCCGTGGTCGCTGGAGGAGACGGTCTCCGTCCTGGGCAGGGCCCTGGATCTCGCCTGGCAGGCAGGCGTGCCGGTCATCCGCCTTTCCGTGGCGCCGGAATCCGCCTTTGACGCTGCCGTGCTCGCCGGTCCAAGGCATCCCGCCCTGGGGGCGCTCATACAGGCCGAAGCCCTGCTGCAGGCTGTTGAAAGGGCGGCCGCTTCCCTCGGACGCCCCCCCCGGCAGATCATCCTCCCGCGCTTTTGCCAGGGTTTCCTGTATGGCGACCATGGCGTCCTGCGCACCCGCTGGGGATCCCTTGGGCTCGGTCCCGGGCGGATCTCCTACCACGATGGCGGCATGGCGGTCCTTTCATGAAGCACAGCCGGCCGCTATCCCCTTGACGCCTGCATTTTTTTAAGTATTTTTCTGCTCCTGCGCGGAAACGCGCATACATCTCCTCCAGGGGCATTCCATGGGTAAAGACCTTATCATCGTAGAATCACCCGCCAAAGTAAAAACGATCAAAAAATTCCTCGGGAACAAGTATTCCGTGCATGCCAGCGTCGGGCATATCCGCGACCTGCCCACGCACGAGATAGGCGTGGACGAAGAACATGGGTTCGCCCCGCACTATGTGACCATCAAAGGCAAGGAGAAGGTCGTCAGGGACCTGCAGGAAGCTGCGCAGGGATCCGACACCGTGTATCTCGCTCCCGACCCTGACCGGGAGGGCGAGGCGATCGCCTGGCACATCGCCCAAGTGCTGAAAAACAAAGCCAAGGCCATCAAGCGGATCCAGTTCAACGAGATCACGGCCCGCGCGGTCAAGAACGCCCTGGAACATCCCCACGAGATCGACGACAACCTTTTTTGCGCCCAGCAGGCACGCCGCGTCCTCGACAGGCTGGTGGGCTACAAGATCTCGCCCCTGCTCTGGAAGACCGTCAAGCGGGGCATCTCCGCGGGCAGGGTGCAGTCTGTCGCGCTGCGCCTCATCGTGGAGCGCGAGGAAGAACGCCAGGCCTTCGTGCCCCAGGAATACTGGTCGTTCAAGGCGCTGCTCTCCGTGGCCGGGCCGCCTGCGTTCACGGCTGAACTGGCAGCGGTCGATCCGTCCTTCGCGAGCTCCGTCCCCGCCTTCTCCCGGGAAGGCAGCGCCGGCAAAAAGGTCCTCGTCCCCTGCAAAGAGGCTGCAGATGCTCTCGAAGGAGCCACGAAAGGCCCCTTCAAGGTCGAAAAGATCGAAGGAAAGGAACGCTCCCGCAGCCCTCTTCCGCCCTTCACCACGTCCACGCTCCAGCAGACGGCGAACCAGAGGCTCGGCTTCACGGCCAAGCGGACCATGTCCACCGCCCAGAAACTCTACGAGGGCGTGGAGCTCGGCGAGCGGGGCACGACGGCGCTCATCACCTACATGCGGACGGACTCCGTGCGCATCGCCGAAGAAGCCAAAGCCGCCGCCGCCGCGTACATAGGCGAGAACTTCGGCGAGAAGTACCTTGCCCATGGAAAAGCCGGGCGTTCGTTCCGCGGCAAGGACAGCGCGCAGGACGCACACGAAGCCGTACGCCCCGTGGATGTCCGCCTCACGCCGCAGGACGTCAAGCCTTACCTCACGCAGGAGCAGTTCAGGCTTTACGACCTGATATGGCGCCGTTTCCTGGCTTCACAGATGGCATCCGCGGCGTTTTTTGACACGCTGGCAACGCTTTCCTGCGGTCCCGGACTGTGGAAGGCAAAAGGCGAGCGGCTCCTCTTCCCCGGATGGCTGGCGGTCATGGCAAAGGGCGCCGACGAAGAGGAAAAGGAACTCCCCCCCATGGAGCAGGGGGACCTGGCGACCCTTGTCAAGCTGGAAAAGGAGCAGAAATTCACGCAGCCGCCGGCGCGATATACTGAGGCTTCCCTTGTCAGGGAGCTGGAGGAACTGGGCATCGGGCGCCCTTCGACGTATGCCACCATCATTTCCACCATCCAGGACAGGGAATATGTCCGCCTTGAGGACAAGCATTTCGTGCCGACGGACCTGGGCAATGTCGTATGCAGCCAGCTGCGCAGCCATTTCGCCAAGCTGATGGACGTCGGGTTCACCGCCGGGATGGAAAGCAGCCTCGACAAGATCGCCGAAGGCAAGCTCGGCTGGGTGGATGTGATGGAGGATTTCACCAGGGATTTCAATCCCGCGCTTGCAGCGGCCGCAAAAAACATGACCAGGGTGAAAGAAGGCGTGTCCACGGATGTCGCCTGCCCCCAATGCGGACGCCCGATGACCGTCAAATTCGGCAGGAGCGGAGAATTCCTGGCATGCACCGGATATCCCGAGTGCAAGTACACGACGAATTTCACCCGCGACGAAAAAGGGACGGTCATCCCTGTGGAACGCCCCAGGGAAGAATGGAAGAAGATGGGCGTCTGCCCCAAATGCGGCGGCGATGTCGTCCTTAAAAAGTCGCATACCGGGAGCCGCTTCCTCAGCTGCGCCCGATACCCGGAATGCGATTATGCAGCGCCCTTCTCCACGGGCGTTTCGTGCCCCAAATGCGGCAAGGGCACACTTGTCGAGAAAAGCTCGAAGCGAGGCAAGATCTTTTACTCCTGCGACCGGTTCCCCCAATGCGATTACGCCGTATGGGACTGGCCCGTCGCCAAGACCTGCCCCCTCTGCGGCTCCCCCATCCTCGTCGTCAAGCAGGCAAGAGGGCGCGGACGGCGTCTTGCCTGCCCCAATGCTTCATGCCGCTTCTCCCAGGAGATAGCCGAGGAATAGCCTCCGGTCCGACCGGCTCCCTGTCATGACCGGACGGGCATCTCGCCGGCATAGCGGATGCCGTCCAGGTCCACGCTGACAGCTATCGCATGCGCTTCGACGCCCAGGCTTACGGCCCGGCGCAGTTCCTGCGCGTACGCAGGATCGATATGTCCGGCGGCTGTGAAGCACCGCGCGTCCGTCCTCTGCACCACGAACAGCATCGCCGCCCTGTCCCCCCGCCCACGGATGGCTGCAAGCTCGCGCAGATGCCTGGCACCGCGCGTCGTGACGGCGTCCGGGAAAGCCGCCTCGCCGTCCTCCACCAGGGTCACGTTCTTGCATTCCACCCACAGGGGAGGGAGCCCGCCTCCGGAAAAGCAGGCGTCTATCCTGCTCTCCCCGCAGGGGACCTCGCGCCTGAGCAGGCTGTAAGGCGCCGTCCAGGGGAGCAGTCCGCGTTCGAACATCGGCGCAAGCAGCCGGTTGGGAACGGCCGTGTTCACGCCCACCCACGTGCCGGATGCCGTGCCTGCCCCCATGGCCTCCAGCGTCCATTTGAGCCTCCGCCCCTGTCCCTCCGCAGGAGAGAGCAGGACGGGGGCGCCTTCATGCAGGAGCCCGAGCATCGTCCCTGTGTTGTTGGTGTGGACGGCGACCTCTTCCCCATCCAGCTCGGCATAGACGAAGAAGCGCTTTTCCCTCCTCAGGAAACGGCCCACCCGGCATCCGCCGGGAAAGGCCAGCAAAAGCCGGTCATTCTCCAATTTACAGCCACCGTTGAAAATGATATGTTTCATGCAGTTATTTTTCTTTTTTCTTCCACTGTCAACGAGGATGTGAACCATGAAATTTGCCGACCGCATGAAAAGCATCTACCCTTCAGCCACCATGGCCATCAACACGAAGACCATGGAGCTGAAAGCGCAGGGCATCAAGGTCATCAGCCTTGCCGTGGGCGAACCTGATGCCGAAGTGCCCATGCATATCAGGGAAGCCGCCAAAAAAGCCATAGACGAAAACTTTTCAAAGTACACGCCGGTAAACAGCATCCCTGAATTCCGCCAGGCCGTCTGCCATTACTACATGAGGCAGTACGGCGTGCAGGCCGCGCCTGAAAACGTCATCATCACCAACGGCGGCAAGCAGTCGCTCGTTGACACGATGCTCGTCCTGCTCAACGAAGGGGACGATGTCCTCCTGCCCTGCCCCTACTGGACCAGCTACCCTGACATGATACGCATAGCCGGGGCCAATCCCGTCCTCGTCCCGTCCTCTTCGTCCACGGGCTTCCATATCAGCGTGGCCGACCTGGATAAGGCCCTGACCCCGAAGACGCGCATGCTCATCATGAACACGCCTTCGAACCCCACCGGCGCGGCCTATTCACAGGATGAACTGGATGCCATGCTCCAGTGGTGCCTCGACCACGGCGTCTTCGTCATTGCCGACGAGATCTATGACCAGCTCGTCTACGACGGCAAGCCTGCAAGCTGCTCCATGTGGTGGCAGCAGCATCCCGATAAGGTCGCCGTGCTCAACGGCCTTTCCAAGGCTTTTGCCATGCCCGGCTGGCGCGTTGGCTACACCCTTGCCCACGCGGACCTCATCAAGCAATGCTCCAAGCTCCAGGGCCAGGTGACCTCGCACATCTGCTCCATCGCCCAGAAGGCCGGCGTCGCCGCCCTCGATGGTCCGTACGACAGCATCGAGGACATGCGCCAGTCGTTCATCCGCCGCCGCGACCTGGCCATGGCGGAGATCTCCACCTGGCCCGGCGTCGTCTGCTGCAAGCCCGCAGGCGCCTTCTACCTCTTCCCCGATGTCAGCGGCCTCTTTTCCGCTGAAATGCCCGATGCCACCGCCGTATGCACGCGGCTGCTCGAAAAAGGCCGCGTAGCCTGCGTCCCCGGTGAAGCCTTCGGCGACCCCCGGTGCATACGCCTTTCCTACGCCGTCGCCGACGACGTCCTCCTTGAGGCCCTCCGGCGCATGAAGGAAGCCCTTTATCAAAAATAACAACGGCCCTTCTCATCAACAGCATAGGAGTTCTACCATGAGCAATGCCAAGCTTGACTGGTCACATGCCTGGACAGGCGTCCAGGAAAACGCCCGCGACGCCGCCCCCTTCATCGAGAAACTGCGCGCCGAGCTCCCTGTCCTCCCCTTCCTGGGGCTCCCCTTCGCCGAGGAACTCATCGCGGAGCTTGAACGCCATGAATCCTTCCTCCGCAGCTTCAAGCACATGCTCCTGCTCGGCATAGGCGGATCCGCCCTTGGCCCGCGCGCCCTCCAGCGCGCCTTCGCCCCCGCCCAGGACAGGCCCGGCTGCAACGGCCCCTGGCTCTGGATCGCTGACAATGTCCAGACGGACTGGCTTGCCGATGCTTTTGACAAGCTGCCGCCCGAAGAGACCATCGTCGTGGTCATCAGCAAATCCGGCGGGACCATCGAGACCATGGCGCAGTATCTCCTTGTCCTGCCCTGGCTCCAGGAGAAACTTCCCGGCAGCTGGCGCGACCATCTATTCATGATCACGGACCTCCACAAGGGTTTCCTGCGCGAAGAGGCGGAAAAGTATTCCATCCGTTCCCTGCCCGTGCCTGACAACCTCGGTGGCCGTTATTCCGTGCTTTCCGCTGTCGGTCTCGTTCCGGCTGTTTTCCTGGGCATGGACTGGAGAGGGCTTTTGCAGGGCGCCCTTTCCGTGGGCCGCCCGCTTGCCCAGTCGCCCGCTTCCCTCCCCGGGCATCCTGCCTGGAAACTCGCCACCTGGGCATGGAACATGTCGCAGGCCGGCAAGAGCCAGCTAATCTATTTCTGCTACATCCCCTCCTGGTCCACCTTCGGCCCCTGGTTCTGCCAGCTCTGGGCGGAAAGCCTCGGGAAGAACGGCAGGGGCACGATGCCCATCCCCGCTACAGGCGTCACCGACCAGCATTCCCTGCTGCAGATGTTCCTCGACGGGCCAAAGGACAAGGCCTGCCTCTTTGTTTCCTCGCCCGCCGACACGTCCAGCCTGCCCATGCCTGCATCCCTCCCTTCCAAATGGACGTATCTGGAAGGCCATGCCTTCGGTGACATCCTCGACGCGGAGACCCTGGCGACCCGTGCGACCCTCGCCCAGAAAGGCGTCCCCACGGTGCATCTGGATATGCCCGACGGCAGCGCCTTCTACGCCGGCAAGATGATGATGCTCATGGAGGCGGCCACGATCTTCACCGGCTGGCTCCTGGACATCAACCCTGTCGACCAGCCCGCCGTTGAAACAGGCAAGCAGCTTGCCCGCGCCCGCCTGGGCATGCCCGGGACGGAAGAGGACGCCGGCCGCCTCGCCGCCTTCACCGGGATCCCGCCTGTCACCCAGGACTTCTGACCGGCCTGTCCCCGGCGCCTGTGCCGTAACAGGGCGCCGGGGACTTTTCTTCCCGGATCAACGCCTTTCCCTTTTGGACCTCCATGGATGAGACCTCTCACAAACAAGACGGGACCAGGCTGCCATTCAATCTGGCACGCCTGTTTTCCTATGTTTCCCTGGTGCTCATCCTCATATCCAGCGTCATACTCGCATTCTTCATAGGGCGGACCATCATATCCAACGTGCTGTCCGGGCAGCAGGAATATGCCCTGCTGCTCGCTGACAACATGAACAGGCAGATCTTCCGCAAGTTCACCGTGCCCGTCGCCTACGCTTCGGGACGCGTGGCTTTGAGCGATCCTGCGCAGTACAAGCTGCTCGACGATGTCATCAAGTCCCAGCTCCACGGCCTCCAGCTTGAGACCGTACGCCTTTTCGACAGCAGCAACACCGTCCTTTATTCCACCATTGCCAGCGAAGTCCGCCGCACCGACCTCGCCACAGAGGGGGTCGGCCTCGTTTACCAGGGCAAAAGCCATCATTTCGACATCCTTTCCTCCATCCCCTATGTAAGGGCCGTGGTCACACCTGTGATCAAGGATGGCACGTTCCTCCTCCGCACGGTATTCCCCCTCACCGTCGATACGGATTTCAAAAGCGTCCGCTTCATGGGCAATCCCGACATGGTGCTCGGGGTCCTGGAGATCGTCCAGGACATGACCCCCCAGTTCCGCATCGCCATCCGCGCGCAGCACCTCATCCTCGGGGCCTTCCTCCTTTCCACTCTGGTGCTTTTCTTCCTCCTCAATTTCGTCGCCCGCAAGGCGGAACGCAGCCTGAGCAGGAGGATAGAGCACAACAGGATGCTCGAGACCCAGCTCCATCAATCCGAAAAGCTCGCCAGCATGGGTCGCATGGTGGCCTCCATAGCGCATGAGATACGCAACCCGCTGGGGATCATCCGCTCCACGTCCGAATTCCTCGTCCGCAGGAACAAGGACAGCGATCAAACGACCCGGTCCATGCTCTCTGCCATCTACGATGAATCCTGCCGCCTGAGCGTCACCGTCAACGATTTCCTTGACTACGCACGCCCCAGGGAGCCCAGGCGTGAGCCCATAGCCGTGCGCGACGTCATCGCCAAGATACTCGCATTCATGGGCAACCAGTTTGAAAGCAGCGGTGTGGCCATCCATCTTGATGTCCCCCAGGACCTCATCGTCAACGCCGATCCCGACCTGCTCCGCGGCGCTTTCATCAACATCCTCATCAATGCGCAGCAATCCATCGACGGGAACGGCGACATCTACATCAGCAGCGCCCTCTCTCCCGACGGTCAGATCCTCGTGTCCTTCCGCGATACAGGTCCGGGCTTCAGCCCGGACGCGCTGAAGAAGGCCGGTGATCCCTTTTTTACGACGAAAGACCATGGCACCGGCCTTGGCCTCCCCATCGTGCAATCCATCATACAGTCCCACGGCGGAAGCCTGCGCCTGGACAACGCACCCGAAGGCGGTGCGCTGATCACCCTGAGCTTCCCCCGCCCCCCTGATGCTGACCAAGGAAGCAAGCCATGAGCGACAGTTCCAGGATTCTGGTCATTGACGACGAAAAGAATTACCTCCTGATCATGGAGGCCATGCTCAAAGATGCCGGGTACGAAGTCACTTCCCTCAACGACCCGGAACTTGCGCTTTATTACCTGGACGAATCCGAGGTCGACGTCGTCATCACCGACATGAAGATGCCCAAGCTCACCGGCAAGGAAGTCCTGCAGCGCATCAAAAAATCCTGGCCGGACATACCGGTGCTCATCATGACGGCGTTCGGCAGCATAGAAAGCGCCGTCGACGCCATGCGCTACGGCGCCTTTGACTACCTGACCAAGCCCTTTGCCAATGATGAGCTGCTCCTGACCGTGCATAATGCCGTCGAGCTTTCACGCTCCCACAAGCAGTACAAACTCCTCCAGGAATCCTTGGAAGACCGCTATAAGCTGCATCATATCATCGGCAAGTCCAAAGCCATCCGTGACACCCTTTCCATCGTGGACAGGGTGGCGCAAAGCAAATCCACGGTTCTCATCACCGGCGAATCCGGCACGGGAAAAGAACTTGTCGCCAAAGCCATCCATTTCAGTTCCCCGCGGAAGGAAGGCCCCTTCGTTTCCGTCAACTGCATGGCATTCAATGCCGGCGTGCTGGAACGCGAGCTCTTCGGACACGAAATAGGCTCTTTCACCGGGGCAGTTGCCACGCGCCGTGGACGATTCGAGCAGGCCGACCATGGTACCCTTTTCCTCGACG
>JAEEGI010002752.1_pt1 | contig 42533 bp, 32 predicted proteins | sample 8958751 | NCBI WGS metagenome assembly JAEEGI01 (sample SAMN16246545, study PRJNA631951) | gut metagenome | biome: gut microbiome; feature: rumen; material: KS-attached | host: Bos | place: Iran: Karaj | collected 2018-10 | reverse complement strand
AGCATGTTCGCAGTCAGTTCTGCCTGGTATTCCGTCAGTCGTTCAATTGTCAGTTTCGATTGTCGTGCTTTCCATAGCTCATAGTCGGTTGTCCTGCCTTTCCAATATCTCTTTTTCAGCCGCTCAAAGAATCTCTCGGCAAATTCGTCCACATCTATTATCTTCACCATCAGTGCTTTCAGCAAATCCACCATTTGTACTATCTTCTCTCTCAATGCCTTTCCCAACGCTTTAGGTAGGTCAATGAACAGTTTGCTTTTCAGCCAGTGAGCCGTGTTTGTCATGGTTTCGAAGTTGGCCACCAGCACATTTCTGCAACTCAATGTTGTCTTACTATTTAGAAGTCTGGTTAGTTTTGCGATGATGTCGTCCATCAGTTCTCCAGTGCAAACGGCGTGCTTTTCAATAATCCAGGCATCCTTGGTATTCATGTTGTCGTAAGCATTCAGCATTCTCTCCAGTGTCAGGAGTTGACTTAGTTTTGCCATAGTCTCATCCCTCCTTTCTTGCAGTTCGTGTTGACACTCGTGTTTGTGTTCTCATTTCGGAAACCCAGGCTACTGCAAGCGTAGGTTTCCTTGCGTCGGGTCAAACAGACCCCTTCCATAACAAATAGTTTCATAAGTAATTGAATTTATAAATTAAAAATAATGGGGCGATTATCCCATGTGTGTTGTCGTTTCTATATATAATAATGTGTGTGTGTTGGAAAAAGGAGAGCGGACATCATTCATACCACACATACTAAGGCCCGCTAGGTACTTTCACGTCATGATACTGCAAATGCCCACGTCTCCGTGACGTGAGCTAGCAGACATTCTACTCGCGTTAGTACCTTAGGATTAGCGGGCCTTAAGTATATCGAGAAAGCTGTCTAAGCTCTTATTTTTTCCACAATGTCTTAATTTTGATTGCAAAGGTAATAATAAGCGAGGAAAATACAAAAGGAAATAATTTTTTTCTTTTTATTTTCGAGCAAAAACACCTTCACCAAGGGTGAAAGGTAATGAAAATCGAGAGAAATACCAAAAATAACTCTCAATTTCTACATAAAAGATTTGTCTATATCATGAAAAACAACTACCTTTGCATTATGTTAGAGAACAATGACTACGTACAAGACGAGATATATGGTGAGCGATTGCTCATAAGCATACAAGCAGATCAGCGGGAGTTAACCAGTAATATTCGAGCCGCTCGTGCCATTCTTCATTCTTTTCCTGATACCTATATTATTATAAAAATATTGTAATATTAAGCTTTATGGTTTTTGTTTTGCACAAATAAATATCACCAATTTTTTGGAAGATAATAAATAATTCAGTATCTTTGCACACATAAAAACATAAAATATAACTATAAATAAGTAAAATGACTATGGTAAATAAAACATTATTGATGATTCTTGACGAATGGGGAATCGGTAAGCATGGTACTAAAACGAAAAGAGGTGCTTCGCAAATGAAGGTAATAGTTATTATAGCAACTTTACTTGCCCTATGCGGTTCTAACGTCTTTGCTCAAAACGAAAACGTAAAAGAGGAAACCGTTGCAAGCAACAGCGGTGATTATGATGCCGTTTCGTGTCAGCAAAGTTTCAGTGTCGTTGATTCCGACCGAGGAGATTTGATGGTGTTTAACGGATATTGCATGAAGAGCGGCTACACCAATCCGAAAATTGGCATGAAAGAAGGCTCAGTGGAATCATTTATCAAATTGCTTAAAAAGTACGGAAAGAAAGCCAAAGAATGGGCGGAAACGGCTCAAAAGGAAAACGTGACAAACTTTTGGAAGCAGCTAACCCCATTGCTGCATAAACCGATAGATGTACGCTATTTGCAGTTTGACTGTGGCGGAACAACGATATGGAAATACTATGATAATAGCATGATGAGTATGACAAATTGTTCTACCGATGCCTATTTCCAGGTAAACAAGGACGGCGCTACCTTTCTTGTGATGCATGTGTCCTATACTAACTCCGACTTTAAAGTTCAGACAGGCAAAAGCCTTGTTACCGCAACCGTTGTTGGTTCGCATGTTGGTACAAGCACTACCAAAGAGCTTGAAACCTATAATCCTGGCGGAATCCGTATTGCCATACCAACAGATGAAATCGATGCTTTTTATGAAAGCCTGACAAAGGCGTTCGGCCAATTTGACAAACGTCAAAAAGACGCCAAGGCAAAGAACAAACTGTTCAAATAGAAAAGTCTAGGTACACAAAGGGGACGGTTCTCTTTGTGTATATGGCAATTGGGTAGACACTCGTGTTTGTGTTCTCAGGGATCATGGGGTCGGTTCTTCTGATCATTTTGTTGTAAATGCCAAGGAGCAGACTCGTCGAGAAATAGAATTCATCATAAATGAATTAAAGCCGTAGGTACTCGACCAACGGCTTTATAAAAATCGACGGTTGCGGAGCTTGATGTCATCGCGCCTATATGCAACTCTCATCTGGGTTCAAAGGTACAAACTAATTTTGAAAGTTCCAAATTTTTGAGCAACTTTTTACATCATCCACCTTCCATCATCCATCCCGGTATGACAGGTACCAGTCCCTCGTCATCATAAGCAAAAATCCCCCATTTCATCGACAATTAGTAGTTTGAAATAAGAAAGAAAGTGTACGATTTTCCCGAAATGAGACTTTTTTTTCCTACCATGAGACTATTGTTATTATGAATTGTAGTATTTTTGCAGTCGAAAAGAACAACTATTGGCGAAATTGGAAAAATCTGAAATTTCGATATATTAATTCCAAATAAATCATAAAACATGAAAAAGATTCTGATGACGCTCGCAGCCGTCCTTTGCTGCGCTATGACAACAACGACGCTGACATCGTGTAGCATCGAAGACAACCCTGTGAGTAACCCTGTGGCCGAACCTGATAACAGGGCCGAGGCCACCATCATGTACTACGGCAATGGCGGCGGCAATGCGGACCTTGCCCTGTTAGCATCGCTGTGTTCATGTCATAAGGCTGATCCGAAGTCCTTCGAGAAAGTGAATTTCGTCTCGCAGTTCAAATTCTCTACCCCAAACAACATGATTATGAATAATTGGGTTGAGAATTTGGCCAAGTATCTGGGTAGCAATACTATACGCTGGGCCGTCAACCCCAATGAGCCGAATGCATATTATCGTTTGAACACAGTTAGTGAGTTCTATGGTGACTATAATGCTGACATTACAAATCCCGACTCGCTGACCAACTTCATCAATTGGGCTGCTAAAACCTATCCTGCAAAGAAGTATATCCTTGTGATGGCCGACCACGGCGGCGGCTACATGCCCAGCGACGATCTGCCCGAGAGCACCGCATCAGCTGTACAGCACCGTGGCTTGCTGTATGACGATGGAAGAGACAACCGTCACTTTACGGTGAAGTCACTGGCACGTGGTATCCGACAGGCCAACGTCCATATCGAGACACTGTTCATGCAGGCTTGCATGATGAATAATATGGAGTATCAGTTCGAACTGAAGGACATCGTAGACTATATAGCCGCTTCCACCTACACCATGCAGTCAAATGTGTCGTTTAACGCGCTGATTGACGAATTTGCCAAACCACAGACGACGGAAGAGGCTCTGGCTGCCTTCTGTAAAACTACTGTAGAGGGATGGGAAAAATCTGATGACGACAAGAGTTATCGCGACCTGACGGTTACCCGTACCGCCAACCTTAACAAGTTGGGCGAGATGATGCGCGTGTTCACCGACCGCCTATGCGACACCTATGCCAACGGCACAGATGTACAGCGCCAGAAGATTGACAGCTGTACCGCCCGTGCCATCAAGGTAGAGGAGGGCAGACCGTATTACGACATTGCCAAGTATATTTCCAGTCTGATGGGGTCGCTTCCTGAAGTCTACGACGAACCGTTCGTTACGCAGTTTGCCGATGCCTTCAACAGCGGACTTGTCGCCCAGAACTATAGTCGCTACCTCACGGAGCACAACTATCAGGTTGACTATAGCGTGATGTTAGGTGCCAAGGGGTTCTATTTCTATACCCTATGGAAAACAGATGCGGAAACAGGCCAAAAGGTTCCGACCTATTCTCTCGTGTATTATCCCGACGGTAAGAGGGAGTGGTACGAATTAGTGCCTGCTGAAAACAATCCCGGTTCCTACCTTTTTAAGTTCAATAGTGAGTCGACACCGTGGGGATCAACATTGGCCGATACCTACGAGCAACTTGAGTTCGACCGCATTGTGGGATGGAGCCGTTGGATTAAACTGAACGGTCAAATTCCCAGCCTGTTCTGTCCGCACGACTTGAATTTGAATCTCCCTGACGGTGACGTTTCGGATAATCCCCAACTCAGTCCTCGCTATTAAGAATTATCATATAATAAACCCCAAAATTGATTCAGATGAAAAAGATTACTTTGACGCTTGCAGCCGTCCTTTGCTGCGCCATGACAACATTATTGTTTACTGCCTGTAGTATAGAGGATAACCCAGTGCCTGAGCCTGTGTATCCTGAGACCCCCGGGCAGCGGGCCTTCTGGCAACAGTTTGACGGCTGGCAGACGGATAGCTGCACTGTTGGCGACGACTTCTTCATGCACGTGGTAGGCTCGTGGTGGAAGAACCCCGTAGATATTTATCCCCAAGGCCTGATAAGACATGCCGCCAAAGTCAACAACCAGCGCGTCAGCGAAATCATACAGACGAACACCAACTTGCAGCACCTGTCTAAACATCTCAAAGCAAGTCTGTCCGTGAATATGAGTAAAGAGGAGGTCGACCAGATGGTCAAGGCCAAGGTCGATGAGCTTTGGGCAGGCGCCACGACGCGCGAAGAGGCTCTGGCTGCCATGGGACGTGCCTGGGCACAAGGCTATACTTTTAAGTTCGAGCCCATTGTCGACATGATCAACGGTGAACCGACATGGTTGCTCACCGAGAAGATTCCTTCGTTCGTCACTGTCAATATGCTACAAAAGAATAAGGAAGAGTGGTGGCGCCTGTATGGCACACATCAAATAGCCGACATGACCAGTCGTCGCGCCCAAGACGCTTCTGCCGACCTGGGGATCATTATACAAAGCATGTGCGATGACATCAACCATATAGTGATTGACTATTATATTGCCGAAGAGATACTGAAGGCTCTTGATAACGAATGGAGCACCGTCGAGGGCATCAAGAACGAGATAGAAAGAAATGTCAGACTGCTGGATGGTGTGCTTGTCAGCGAAGACTGTCTGGCTGAGTACAATCAGGAGTTGTCCAAACTGAAAGAAGCGTATGGACTCACTAATGATTTGGTGTTGGACAGAAAAAGCATAGCCAATAGTATCGGGATGTACATGGGTAATCTTTATATCCTGAACGACTACAACCAGCTGTATATTACCCCAAAGGTTCGCCAGCAATATACCAAGTGGTGCGAACAGTTTCGTGAGGCCATGCGCCAGCGCATCGAGGCAAACACATGGTTAGAGAATGCTACGCGCCAGAATGCCCTCGACAAGCTGGACAATATTGTGTTCTATGTGGGTGGCATCAGCGTTATCCCCGATATCGTGATACCTACCCTGAACGGCAAGGACATCATCGAGGACGTCCACCAGCTCTACAAGGCTCGCTTGGCTGGCTACTGCTGGGCTGCCACACAGCAGCGTGAAGTCGTTGCAGAGTTGGTGCAGAACTTGAGATACATACAGGACGCCACCATTGACAACGCCTCATATTCGCCCAATTATAATATTGTGAATATCAACCCCTCGAACCTCTGTGAACCCTATGTGCAGGATGACTATGAGGACGCTCTGGAATGGGCATTCATTGGCACCACCATTGGCCATGAGTTGACTCACGGCTTCGATAACAGCGGTTCGAAATATGACCTGTGGGGCAACGCGAAGAACTGGTGGACAGAAGCCGATGCCGCCAAGTTCACGGCACTGTGCGACCAGTTGACCGACCAGTACAACAACCTGCAGCTGATGCCTTGGGCAGATCCGACCCTATGTGGTGACGGTGAAAAGACACTGGGCGAAAACATCGCTGACATCGGGGGGTGCTGCCTCGCCCTGCAGATTCTGCTCGGCGAGCATCCCAATGCTACCGCTGCCGAGAAGAAGGCTCTAATCCAGCGTTTCTTCCAGGGATGGGCCATCCAGTGGAGCATTACCTACGACCTTGACTTCTTGAAATATATGAAGGAAGTAGACGTACACTCACAAGCCCGTGAGCGTACCAATGGCGTAGTGCGTAACATCGATGAGTGGTACGATGCCTACGATGTTAAGTCCGGTACGCTCTACCTCGCTCCCGATAAGAGAGTCAGAATCTGGTAAGAAGACACACTGCGTTCACGCAGTTACATTAATTTGACACTGATTGTACAAGTCCCTTCTCCATCAGAATGGGCATGCAAAAATCGGACAAAAATGGGGCTTTCCCATTTCTTGTCCGATTTTTTGTATGACAGGTACCAGTCCCTCGTCATCATAAGCAAAAATCCCCCATTTCATCGAAAAGATTATAATGTAGGTATTCCAGACATGTCGTCGCTGGGCAGTTTGAAACAAAACGACGAAGGACTCCAAGCCGGGGGAGCCGTCTCGTTGAGGAGTAGCCAACGGCTCCAGCCCACGAGGCGGTCGAAAGTGGTTTGCTGATATGTATCGGCAAAGGTGCTGGGCCAAGTGCCGCTTTCCTGGAATACATAATGATCGAGACTGCCACTGCTGCTGTCGCCATCACCTGTCACGTATTGATAGGTCTCGGTAGTGCCGTCGGTATAATAGACTGTAGCTGTTTGTAGTTCCGTGTCCGATAAATCATAGACGTAATAGATATAATGGCCTCGTACGGCGAGTATCATGCTGTAATCGACCTGATAGTTGTGATTGGTCAGGTAGCGGGCGTTGCGCTGGTGGACGATGCAAGCGTTGAAAGCATCGGCGAAGCGGTTGTAGAGGGCGTAGTTGAAGACGTCAGGCAGCACCAAAAACAGGCTCTCCATGTATTTGGCCATGTCATACAGGGGAAATTGGTTGTACACCTTCACGGCATTGGCCGTACATTCGTCGATTGCGGCACGCTGTTCTGCGGTGCCGTTCTGGTAGGTGTCAACCAGGCGGTCGGTAAATTCTTTCAGAACGGGTGCCAAATCATCTAAACGCTTGGTCTCGGTCAGCGTCATGTCGTAGTAATTGGGTTCTTCGGGGTTGGCAGGGTCATATAGATTTTTGTCCCAACTATCCACATTAGCATCGACGAAGTTGACCAGCGCCGTCTTTGTATCCAGTCCTGCGGCCAAATTATCGGGAAGACTCTGCATAGCCCCAATAGTCCCCCACAAGGTATAAGTAGAACAGGCAATGTAGTCGGTCACATCCTTCACCTCGTAGAGGAATTCCAGATTGTTCATCAGGCAGAGATAGGGCACAATGCCCTCAATGTGTACATCGGCATTCTTCACTGCCCGTGCGAAGCTCTTGGCTGAGAAGCACTTATATCTATTTCCGCTTGTGTTACCATTTTGATACCCGTCATCGAAGACCATTCCACGGGTCTCGGCAGCCTCGGCCACATCGTGGTTGGGCAGATAGCCGCCGCCGTGGTCGGCCATGACGAGGATATATCGCTTGGCGGGGTACGTCCGGGCAGCCCAGTTGATGAAGTTGGTCAGCGAGTCGGGACAGGTGAAGTCGCAGTTCATCGCGCCGTAAGGCTCCGTTTCCAAAAACTGTTGGCGCAGGGTCTTCGCGGGGTCAACGGCAAAGCGATAGGTGGCACTGCGCTTGGGATGGAACAGGAAAAAGTAGTCCTCCATCGTCATCGCTTCCAACTCTTTCTCCGTCTTTCCAGCTGCCAACTCTTTAGCCTTCTGAGACACCTCCTCGTCAGTCAATCCTTGATAGACCAAAGGGTTGAGCGAAGCCTTGTACTGTGCCACGATGTTGACGCGATCGAAGCTCTCAGGCCTGGCATCGTAGAATTGCCGGAAGTCCGCCAAGATGTATGGATCCACATTTCCGCCACCGGTGCCGTACCAGATTATTGTGGCCTCAGCCAGTTCTTCCTGTACCGGATTCGTTGCGGGGATGTCTTCAACAGAACATGATGTCAATACTGGCATTGCCATAAGCAGCGTTATGGCCGCAAGTGTCATGAGGATCTTTTTCATTGTTTTTTGAAATAATGTTATTTGAATTTGCTTGCAAAAGTAGTCTGTCTTCAGGAATAAATAGTCCCACGATAGGAAAAAAGAGTCTCAAAACGGGAAAAAGTAAAGCACAATATTAAGCGATGCATACGGCATGTCGCCCTCGGATTAGCGCAAGGCAACAAGAAAATAAGAGAAATCGCCCATTTCAACGAGAAATAATAAGCGTAGCAAGTTCTGCCATGTTTACTTTTTCTCGTTTTGAGACTATTTTTTCCTACTTTGGGACTGTTGTTTCCTCAATACAGACTACTTTTGCAAGCGAAATCGAAAATATAAACTAGATTGTAATTAATATGAAAAAGATTATGATGACGCTGGCAGCCGTCCTTTGCTGCGCAATGACAACAACTGTGTTCACCGCCTGTACCAATGACAACGGCGACAACCCCGTGACTCCCCCCGAACCGGAGAAAGAACTGGCTGAGTACACCATCATGTACTACGGACACGGCGGCAGTAACAGAGAGTATTATTACCTGTCAAAGATAGGAGACTTCTACCATGCTGGCGAAGAAGCTTACAAGCATGCTAACGTGGTGGTGCAGTACAAGTTCTCTACGGCCGAGAACATGAAAGCCCAGGGCGGTTACGACGATAATACCTGCCAAGAGTTTGGCAGCAAGACCGCCCGCTGGATCGTAAACCCCTCAAAGTCATTTCAGGAGCAGGTCTATTCACGTTCCAACATCTACGGAGCCGACAATGCCGACCTCACCTGTGCCGATTCGCTGACGAACTTCATCAACTGGGCGGCCAAGGCCTGTCCCGCAAAGAAGTACATGCTTATCGTGCATGACCATGGCGGCGGCTATACGCCCCATGACGAGTTGCCAGAAAGTGTCGAAGCCGGCACCCGTGGTATGATATATGACGATGGACGCAAAAACAAGCACTTCACAGTCAAGAGCTTCACCCGCGCCATCCGTCAGGCTGATGTCCATATAGAGACGCTCTTCATGGATGCCTGTCTGATGAACTGTCTGGAGTACCAGTTCGAACTGCAGGATCTCTGCGACTATGTCATCGCACCTACATACTCGAAGCCCTCGATTGACGGTGCCTACAGAATGCTGCCCAAACTGTTGGGCCAGCCCTCGGTAAACATCGAACAGGCACTGGACGACTACTGCAAGGCCTGCGTGGCAAGCTGGGACGAGGCTTGGCAAATTGACGAGACCACGCCGTTATATACTGATATGACCGTCACCCGTACTTCCAGCATTGCACATTTGGGCGAGATGCTCCGCGAGTTTACCGACCGTCTTTGCGATACGTACCAGAACGGCACCGATGCCCAACGTCAGGCCATTGATAATTGTACAGCCAGTGCCGTCAAGGTACAGCTGAACCAGCCCAACTATGATGCTATCAAATACGTCAAGTCTATCGTCAACGCACTGCCCGAGGTCTATGGTGAAGCGTTCAACAACCAGATGAAGCAGGCCTTCAACAACTGCATCGTGGGACAGTACTTCAGCAAGTACCTCACCGCCCACAACTATATGGTGGACTACAGCGTGCTGCTCGGTATGCAAGGTGCCTACTCAATCGCCTATTGGAAAACAGACAAGCAGACTGGCACCCAGATACCATACGCCTTGGACATGTATACCGACAACGGTGAGATATATGAATTCAACCTAAATCCGACGGATGACCCGGAATACTACAGTATGGAAGCCGCTGGTGGCCCTTACCCCTGGGCTTCCACGCTGGCCAACACCTATGAGCAATTGGTCTTCGACCGCACCGTGGGCTGGAGCCGTTGGTTGCGACTCAACAACCAGCATCCCAACTTGTTCTGCCCGAAAGACTTATATTTTGAGTTGCCCATGCCCGAAGAAAAAGATATCTAGAACTAACACCGTATTTAAAATTTTAAAATATGAAAAAGATTCTCATGACGTTAGCAGCCGTCCTTTGCTGCACAATGATTACAACAGTATTTACCGCTTGCGGTGGTGATGATACATCTTATTCGACCAGTTACCATTACAGGGTGCACTTTGCCTCTTACCTGACGCAGTGCGATTATACCGAATATCATGAAGTACAAAATGCCTTCGATGTCGCTGTCGGTGACGTAGGTGGTGAGACTATTAATAAAGTGTATCACACTCCTCAGGACGAAGAAATGAAAGCAAAGTGCGAAGCTGTTAAGAACAAGTATAACAATCTTAAGAGCAATTACATGAAGTTCGAGCTCCTCCGTATTTCGTCCAATTCATCTAATCCAACTGTTGAAGTGAAGGATGTCATCGCTATTTACGAACTTGGTAATTCAGTCCAATAAATATTTAAATCAATAACGGGTCGGTTCCGAATTTTCTATCAGCTATCAAAATCGCCCATTTCATCGATAAAAGTAAGCCTGGCAGAAGTTGTCAGGCTTACTTTTTCCCGTTTTGAGACTCTTTTTTCCTACCGTGGGACTATTTATTCCTGAAAACAGACTACTTTTGCAGACGAAATTAAATCGATAATGCACATGGATATAACACTCGTCTTCACAGTTGCGTTAGCCGCCGCCTTCATTGTGGTGGTGCTGGCACTTGTAGTCATCATTATATACCAGCGCTGGCGCATTGGCGACCAGAACGTTTTCATTGAACGCTTCATCCGACAGAATGAGGAGCAACGCCAAAAGATGCGAAAAGCAGGAATTTTATAATAATAAAGTATAATCATTAATCCCCAAAAAACAATGAAAAAGATTCTTATGACGCTCGCAGCCGTCCTTTGCTGCGCTATGACAATGCCGGTGCTGACATCGTGCTCTATCGAAGACAATCCCGCATCGAATCCAGTACAGGAAGATTTGGCCGAGGCCACTATCATGTGGTATGGTTGTGGTGGCCACAATGTAGATGCTGCCATCCTGCAGAATTTCCGCACCTTCTATCAGGCACAAACTAAGAACTACGACCGTGTAAACGTCGTGGCTCAGTACAAAACATCGTACGACCCAACGGTTTATAAAAACTACAGCTATGAAAATTCTGTTAAATGGGCAAAGAACGAGATTAAGAATAAGACCGAAAAGCAGTTAGAGGAATATAATGGGGCATATTACTTCTTCCTATGCCATCCTCAGGCCGGTGCCAGCTATCGCTTCGCGCTTGATCCCCAGAAGCCCCTGTACAAGCAATTCCATGAGATGGAGCCTTATGGTCAGCCGAATGCCGACTGCACCAATCCCGACTCGCTGACTAACTTCATCAACTGGGCGACTAAAAACTATCCCGCCAAGAAGTACATCCTCATGCTGGCCGACCACGGCGGCGGCTATCTGCCCGATGCCGATGTGGCCGAAGCAGCCAGCAGTCCACAGCGCCGCGGACTGATTTTCGATGACGGCTATCAGGTCAATGGCCAAGACAAGTGTTTCTCTGCCAAGAGTTTCGCACGTGGTGTCAGGAGTGCCAATGTACGCATGGACGGCATTGTGCTCTACCTCTGTCTGATGAACAACATGGAGTTCATGTATGACGTCAAGGACGTGACCGACTATATTGCCAGCTCCACCTACGTCATGTGGGCTGCCGGTGGTGCCTTTGGAAGCCTTGTCGACAACTTGGCTGAAGGTAAGGATACCAAGACAGCACTCTCCAACTTCGTCGACGCCACAGTGGACAGCTGGGATGCTGCATTCTACAATCCCGAAAATCCTGAAGATCCCGCTTACTATGACCTGACACTGACTGAAACCAAGCGTCTCGACGACTTGGCTCCCGTACTGAAAGAGTTCACCGACCGTCTGGTCAACACCTATCAGAACGGCACAGCCGAACAGCGCGCAGCCATCGACGAGTGTACCAGGAATGCCGTGAAGGTGAATAACACTGAGCCTTTCTACGACATGGCGAAATATATGAAGAGCCTCTTCACGGTGCTGCCTGAAGTCTACGACCAAGACTTCTACAATCGCGCCAAGACGACATTCAACGCCTGTATTGCCCATCAGCGCTATGCCAAATATCTGACCAACCACAACTATCAGGTGGACTACAGCATGATGCTTGCTGTGAAGGGCAACTATGTACGATACGGTTACACTTCAGATGAATACGGCAGGGACAAGGACCTGGCGATAGCACTTGCTTATTACACCGACGGAACCAAAGAAAAATACAAATACGTTGGTGGTAGCGGCGATGACAGCAGCGACGGCAGCCTCGCCCACTATGAGTTGCTGAACAGCGGCACATGGGGCAGCACCTTTGCCGATACCTACCAGATGACTACCTTCGACAAGTTGATAGGCTGGAGCCGCTGGCTGCTCCTCAATCAGGCTGCGCCTCCCGCATGGAGCCCCTCGTCGTTCTTCTTTAAATTGCCCCTTGATGACATGTCGGAGATACCAGTAATCTAACAAACATATTAATTATTTTAGACAAAAAGACAAAATGAAAAAGATTTTATCAGCCGTCCTTTGTTGCGCAATGACAATGTTGGTGCTGACATCGTGCACCAGCGACAATGAAGACAATCCCTCTGGTGACCCTACACACGACAAGGCCATCATAGGCAACTGGTATGCCAACACGACTAACAAGACATTTCCGCTCTGGAACTATGGTCCTGCGTGGAATAAGATGACATTCAATGCCGATGGTACGGGTTCCTTCGATACGTTCTATATGCTGGAAGGACAAGCCATTGCACGCGACAACCAGACATTTACCTATACCACCACCTCTGACGGTCATCTCACGATGGTCATGGAAGACGGCAATTTCGACTATACCTACCAACTGTCTGGCGGTCAGCTGACGTTGGCCTACGACGACAATTCGGTTATCTACGATAAGGCCGATGCCGACATGACGGCGAAGTTCGACGAGTGGAGCCAACAGGAACTGATCCAGGTGCCAAATGCTGCCCGCTATACCGTCTTCGTCTATGGCAATGCCGGCGGTAAGATGGACAACGTCATTGAGCAAGACTTATGGAAGGCAGTCAGGCCCTACCTGAAGGACTCGACCAAAGTGCGCGTGGCTGTCCTCTACAAGTATGGCCAAAATACCAGTGGCCAGATGACTGATGATGGCGATGTGGTGTGGTTCGAACTGAACAGCGAGACCGATCTTGACCGCTTGCACGAGGGGGGCCTGAACGCGCTCGGTATGCACACCGAGGCCATCGCCACCAAGCTCTACGATCCCAACACCATCCACCAGTTCATCGAGTTCAGCAGCCTCTTCTGCCCCGCCGAGGAATACATCTTCACCGTCTGGGGACATGGCAACGGCTTCGAGCCCACAGTTGACATCCCTGGCAAGTACCACGAGAATACCGATGCCACACGCGGCGTCATCGGTGACGAGTGGAACGGCGGCGAGAAACTGGACATGTACGAACTCTCACAGGCTATCAAGGCCACGGGCCGCGCCCCGCTGAAGGGCATCTTCTTCCACAACTGTCTGATGGGCAATATGGAGTCGCTCACCGAACTACGCGACGTGGCAGAGTACATCGCCTGCTCTGCCCACTTGCTCAATAGCGACTACTCTATACTACCAGCCTTCATCAGAGGACTCATCGAGAAGGACAATGTGGAAGATGCCTTCGCATACATGCTCAACGAAGTCACTCCCGCCTGGCAGGAATGTTACAGCCATGACGAGGGGAAGGCTGTCAATGGCGACTTCAAACTGTTGCGTACCAGCGAACTGGACGGTATCATCGACGTCACTCGCCGGTTGGCTGACCGTCTTGTCGCCCTCTATCCCACACAGAAAGAGAACATCGACCTTGCCACCAAGGAAGTTTATCGCTTCATATCGCTCTACGACGATGTCAACTTGGCATGGGCTAATCCTTTCTTCGACCTCCAGGACTATGCTGACAAGCTAGCTACCCACACTGGCGACGGCGTACTGAAGACGATTGCACAGGATATGAAGACGGCCTTCGACCGAGCCATCCTCCAGCGTGCCGACATCAGCTGGAGCGTACAGCACCTCGACCACTACAGTCTCAGCGTCTGTCTCTATCACCAGCTCTTCTGGGACATTGACATGATAAGCAAGGGTAACCCCTGGAATTGGAAAGTCAACATCGGCGAAGGCTATGAGCAGTGTACCTTTCACAAACTGACTGGCTGGGGCAATTTCCTCCGCATCAATACGGGGCTGCCTTGGGGCAATCCTACCAGCGGTGGCGGCGGGGCGATAGATGTCTATGGCATGTCGTCCTCAGATTCTCGCAAGGTAGCAAGGAAATAAAAAATTCCCATTTCATCGGTAAAAGTAAGTCTGGCAATTTCTGTCAGACTTACTTTTTCTCGTTTTGAGACTCCTTTTTCCTAACATGTGACTGCTGTTTCTCGGAGTAGCCTTTTTTAGTTAAATCAGTTAAAAAAATCATATTTTAGTGTATAAAAATTCGGGGTATGCAGTATTTTTTCTACTTTTGCGGCATCATTGCAAATGATTATGAGGAATAAAACGGAAAAGAATAAAGTAAGACTGATACGGGCTTTAATGCTCTGTATGCTCTCTATCTGGCCGCTGGGCATGAGTGCTCAACGGCTGTTGACACTGGACAGTTGTAGGGCTATGGCACTGCGCAACAACAAGCAGATGAGTGTGTCGAAGACCAAACAGGATGTTGCTGCCAATCTGCGCAAGTCGGCACGGGCGAAATACCTGCCACATGTCAATGCATTAGGCGGCTATGTATGGACCAGCAAAGAGATATCAATACTGAACGATGATCAGAAGGCGGCACTCAGCAACTTAGGCACTAATGCCGCTACGGGCCTGCAGACATCTGTAGCGCCTTACGCCTCGATACTGCCTGCGCCATTGCAGACGAAGCTGGCTGGTGACTTAGGGGCACTGGCTGGTACACTCGACCAGTTTGGCATGGGTGTCGTCGATGCTTTTCGTACCGACACACGTAACATGTTTGCAGGTGCCGTCATGTTCACCCAGCCAGTATTCATGGGTGGTGCCATCGTCGCCATGAACAAGATGGCTGATATCAATGAGGAATTAGCAGCCAACTCTCTGGAGGCTAAACGCCAGAGTACACTGTTCAGCATCGACCAGGCCTACTGGCAGGTTGTGTCGCTACGCCATAAGGAGAAGCTGGCACAAAGTTTTGTGGAGCTGGTGAAGAAACTGGACAACGATGTGCAGAAAATGTTGGATGAGGGTGTGGCCACCAGAAGCGACCGGCTGAACGTCAGCGTGAAGGTCAACGAGGCTGAGATGGCACTCATGAAGGTTACCAACGGTCTGGTACTGTCGAAGATGCTGCTCTGCGAGCTTTGCGGACTACCCATCAACGAACAGGTGAAACTGGCTGACGAAGACAGGGAAGAGCTCATTGAAGACCGTGAAAGGCTGGCTACCGCCGACGTCACTTTTGCGACACAGAACCGTCCTGAACTGAAGATGCTACAGAATACCGTCGATTTGGCCCATCAAGCCACCAACCTGCTGAAAGCGGGCAATCTGCCGAAGGTACTCCTGACGGGCGGCTATGCCGTAAGCAATCCCAACACGTTCAACGGCTTCGAGAAGAAGTTTGCCGGTTTCTGGAATGTGGGCGTCATGGTCCATGTGCCCATCTGGAACTGGGGTGACGTACGCTATAAGGTACGGGCTGCCAAGGGAGCTGCCACCATTGCAAGTCTGGAATTGGACGATGCCCGCGAGATGATAGAACTACAGGTCAACCAGAAGGCTTTCCTCGTCAACGAGTCGAACAAGAAGCTGGCTATGGCGCAGTCGAACATTGCTCGTGCCGAAGAGAACCTGCGTACTGCCAATCTCGGTTTTAAGGAGGGGGTCATCTCCTCGACCACCGTCATTGAAGCTCAGACAGCTTGGTTGCAGGCCATGTCACAAAAGATCGACGCTGAAATCGAAGTCAAGCTCAGTCAGGTAGAACTGCAAAAGGCACTGGGTACGCTTGAGTAATGAGGGATTGAGAAATTGAGAAGGTGAGAAATTAAAATATCAACTATTTATGAAAAAAATATTATTATCAATGGCAATGATGGCCAGTATCACAGCAAGTTATGCACAGAAAGCACTTGTACTTTATTATTCAGAAACGGGAAGCACCAAGACGGTAGCAGAGGAGTTGCAGAAGCAGCTCGGTGCCGACATCGAATCGATTGAGGCTACCAAGCCTTACTCTGGCAACTTCCAGGAAACCATGCAGCGTGGACAGCGTGAGATGCAGAGTGGCCAGTGGCCCGAATTGAAGGCCCTGAAGTCGAACCTTTCCAAGTACGACGTCATCTTCCTGGGCTACCCCATCTGGTTTGGCACGTATGCCAACCCCATCCAGACTCTGGTAAAGAACAACGATTTCGCAGGCAAGACCATCGTACCATTCTGCACCTTCGGCAGTGGTGGACTGAACACGTCAAGCGATGCCCTGAAGAAGGCCCTGCCCAAAGCTAAGATTCAGAAAGGCTATGGCGTGCGTACCGCTCGTGTGGCCTCAGCCAGCAAAGAACTCGACCGATTCCTGAAAGAGAACGGCTATAAGAAAGGGACTGTCAAGAAACTGCCCGAGTATTCTGCGCAGAAACCTGTGACAGAGGCCGAAAAAGCTATCTTCGACGCTGCTTGCTCCAGCTATCAGTTCCCACTCGGCACCCCATCGACAGTAGGTAAGCGCACCACTGACGATAGTACCGACTACAAATATACGGTCAAAAGTCGCGGCTTCGATGGCTCAGAGTCCACCTCTACCATCTACGTCACCGTTGGCAAGCAGTCTGGTGCCAAACCAGAATTCACCGAGGTCGTACGCTAAAAACCGTGTCATCAAAGGAAAATTGATATTAATACAATAAAGTAACGAAGATTATGAAGAAACTATTTTATCCCCTGCTCATTGTCTTTGCCGTCATCCTCACTGGCTGTAACAAAGATAATGCAGTTAATCCGGTTTTACCGCCTCAATTTACGCTGTGGAACAATTGCGAAGCCCTTACTGCCCTGCAAGAATTTGTGACAGACGTGACGGACCCCAACTCCGCGAACTTCATCAAGGAGGAAGACCGTATTGCCACGTTTGACATGGACGGTACCTTCGTCGGCGAACTCTACCCTACCTATTTTGAATACAACATGCTGGAATATCGTGCGCTGGATGATCCTACCTATAAGGACAAAGCCCCCGAAGATGTCAAGGAGGCTGCCCAGAACATCAGAGACTTTGTCAGGGAAGGCAAAAAACTGCCTGACGCTTTCGACATGAAGCATGCCTACGCGGCTGCCAAGGCGTATGCCGGCATGACTGTAGCCGAGTTTGATGCCTACGTCAAGGCGTATGCCGCCAAGCCTGCCAACGGTTTCAAGGGAATGACCTATGGTCAGAGCCACTATAAGCCTATGCTGGAGGTATTCAACTATCTAAAGGAAAATGGTTTTACGTTCTATGTCGTGTCTGGTTCCGACAGATTCATCTGCCGCGCATTGGTTGAATCTATCGGCATTGAACCAAACCGCGTGATAGGCATGGACGTGAAGTACCGTTCCAGCAACCAATCGAGCAACGAGGCAAGCGTCAATCACATGATGACTCAAGATGAAGATCTCGTCCGCACAGATGAGCTCATCATCAAGAACCTGAAAACCAACAAGGTGCTGCAAATCAGTCAGGAGATTGGCAAGGTACCCGTCCTGTCGTTTGGTAATAGCAGTGGCGACTGTGCCATGCATAACTATTGTCTGAGTAACAACAAGTACCGCTCAGCAGCCTTCATGCTCATCGCCGATGACGACGTCAGAGACCATGCCAACAGAGAGAAAGCCCTCAACCTGGGTCAGCAGTGGCGCAAGGCAGGCTATTATATCATCTCGATGCGCGACGACTTCAAGACCATCTACGGTGACGGCGTAGAAAAAACAGATTTTACATTCTAAGGTATTTATTACCTCCTTATACCGCTACATCGCGCTGCCGCCAGAAACGGTAGGTGATATCCTCGAAATCGCCATCCATCGTACGACGATAGAGACGTTGGTTGGTGGTGGCCGATTTCAAGGGGCCAAGGTGGCGAATGTACGGACCTATCTTAATATAATCAAAGTCCTGCTTGTTGACGGTAGGTGGCACGCGCAGACGTCCACTGTACCATGCCACATGGAACTGTGGATGGTACTCGTGGATGTACTGAGCCAACTGGTTGACGGTTTTCGGATCGGCGTCGCCACCCATGAATGCGATACAAGTAATGTCAGTTCCATATTGGCTGACAAAGTCATCGATAGCATCGGTCGTCAAGGGCATTCCGATATCGTCCCACAGATAATGGCTGTGACAACCCGGGCAGTGACACGGGCAATTTGAAATATTAATCGCCAGTGTCACTTCGTCGGGTATCTCCTGAAAAACAACCCCTGTATTAACGTATTTCAACATGTTCTTATCTCATTTTCTTCATTTCTCCGCATGTGCATAGAAACGACGTGCGGCTTCTTCCTGACGAGGCTGCGAGAAATTCGAGACACGCTTCAGATAGCCGATGATGCGCGTCATGTAGTCGACATTCTTTGAGTGGCAGTGTGGGCACTCCTTCAGATAACGCTTGTCGATATGACCGCAGTCATTGCACACGGTATTGGGAATGTTGAATGTAAAGTAATTGCAACCCTCCTGGGCAGCGACCTTCAGCAGGTGCAGATACTGCTGCTTGGACAGATGCTCGTCCAGATTCATGTGAAGGGCGGAGCCGCCAGTGAGGTGCTCGATATAGGGACGTCCATGCAACTTGAACTTGTCGATCACACTGAGCGAGTCGTCCTCAACAACGTAGAAGTATGAGTTGTAGCAGTCGCGTGGTACGAAGTAACCGTCCTCACGGTCCCACTTGGCATGCTTCACACCGACGTTTTCGGCAGGAATCATCTCGCAGTTGAACATAACCTCCTTCGAACGGTACTTCTTGTTATACTTCTCAATGAGTCCGAGAATGCCCTGCACGAACTTCTGATAGTCGTCGTTAGGCGTAATCTTCAAGCCCATAAACTCGGCAGCCTCTACCAGACCATTGATACCGATGGTCAGATACTGGCGGTTGATATTGATGTAGCCAGCATCGAACAGAGGCAGCATGCCATGAGCCTGCAACTCCTTCAGGTTTTCGTTGTAAGCCATCTGCACCTTATGGCACAGATCGATTATGCCACCCAGATACTCCAGATAGTCCATCTTGTGATTGACGGCATACTGGATGCAGCGGTTCAGATTGATGGTCAGCACAGACTTCGAACCAGTAGAGACGCCACCAGCACCGAGGGTATAGCTGAAGCCATTGTCGGTAATCTCATTGCGCAGACGGCAGCAAGACGACAGGGAGTCGGCATTGTCGCTCATATAGGTGAAGAACGAGTGACCCTCGGCATACATCTCAGCCGTGAATTCGCCCCACTCCTTGTCCTTACACTCACCATTCTCGTCAACGAGCAATGCCATCGTCTCAACAGGGAAGGTCAACAGTGTCTTGGTACGCTCCTGGTTGAACCACTTCATAAAACGCTTCTGCAACCAAGAGAGACCGTCCCAATCGGGCTGGCTGCCATCAGGGAAATAGAACTCACCGAAAATGCTCTGGAAATAGTACTTGTCGTAGTAGGCTACATTCCAGAACACAGCCTGGTAGTTACGGGCACCCGTAGGCTGGTTGAGGGTATAGACAATCTGCTCGAAGTAGTCGGTAATGACCTTGTCAATGGTGCGCTTCTTCAACGAGAGGTCAGCCTGCTGGTCGGGATGTTGCCAGTAGTCCTTACCATATTCCTTGCCAATGAAATAGTTCATATACATCAGGAACTCAGGCGTGGCACAGGCACCAGACAACATGGAGCTGACCATGAACACCATGTTGACGAAGCCGCCGGCAAACGACTTCAAGTTCGTGGGGGCAGTAGAGTTGCCGCCAATGGCCGTCGTACCATTAATAAGCCAAGGATACATCGTGATAGAGGCACAGTAGTTGGCCAGCGATGTCTCGTCGTTCTTATATATAAAGTGGTGGGTCAGCTTGTCAATGTACTCGTTAGCCAACTCCTTGCCGTACATCTTCTTAATGCGGTCCACCAACAAACGACGGTTCAGGCGGATGAAGTTCGATTTGGGCAACTCGCCAATCAGTGTGGCAATATTCTTGTGTTCCACATTGGCATTAGCATCGTACTTCGAACCCGTAGCAGCGTTGACAGATTCGGTGTACTCAGAGAGGAACATCATCTTCTCCAGTGTGTCACGGTCTTCAGAGTGTTCCTGACGATACAGGATGAACGACTTGGCCACCTTGTAGAAACCTTCGCGCATCAGCGCCTCTTCCACCTGGTTCTGAATGTCTTCCACCTTGATGTCGTCGTGCATGTCCAGATGACTCAGAATCTTCGAGACCGTTCCGAGGTCAGCCGGTTCGTCAACACTCTCGAATGCCTTCACTATGGCATTCATGATTTTGTCTAAAGAGAAGCGATCCTTGGTACCGTCACGCTTCGTAATGGTAAAATTTTTAATTTCCATTGTATGTATTTCTCTATCTATTATTGGTTTTAATTAAGCTTTCTCGTTTGACTAAGGTTACCTTTGGCAACCACCCTATCGCGCGGCCAATCAAGCAAACTTGATGGCATTCGTCTTTCGGGAAGGTTTTCCGTTTTGGACAACTTTTCGTCTTCGGATTTCCAAAAAGTTTTCCGTTTTGGAAAATCCGATTCGGTTGCAAAGGTACGAATAATAACTAAAATATCCTACAGTTTTCGACGAGATTTTTTGCAAAAAATAGTTAATGAAAGGCAATTCGTCGATAGTGATTACTAAACCTAAGCTCGTACGTCTTTAATATATAAGCAGATAACGATAAACTATTAAAGTGTATATGAACAACAGCAAGTATCACGGCGTGGTGGTGCCAATGGTCACCCCCGTCACTCAGGACGGACGACTCGACGTGGAGGCCATTAAGAGAATCATCAACTTCTTTGCAGACAATAAGGTATCGCCTCTGCTCATGGGAACCACGGGTGAAGGCAATAGTGTCAGTCAGGCAGATGGACAGCTGTTCGTTGACACAGCGGTAAAGGCCGCCAACGAACGTATCTTGATTTATGCCGGCCTCACAGGCAACTGCTTTGCCGAGCAGGTACAGCAAGCCGAGATCTACTCAGCCTTGGGAGCCGACGTCATTGTAGCCACGCTGCCTACCTATTATGCGCTGACCCCAGAGCAGATGTACGAATACTACAAAACGCTGGCCGACTGCATCACAGGACCGCTGATGCTCTATAATATTCTGGCCACGACACACATGAGTATTCCCGTAGATGTCATCCGCCGACTGGCCGACCATCCGAATATCGTTGGGTTGAAGGACTCAGAGCGTGACTTGGAGCGTATGGCACAGTGTATCGAGATTGCCCAGGGACGCGACGACTTCGCCTACTTCTGCGGTTGGGCTGCACAATCGGCACACTCATTGGAACTGGGTGGTAACGGCATCGTACCCTCGACGGGTAACTTCGTGCCAGAGATGTTCCAGCAACTCTACGACGCTGCCGTGGCTGGCGATATGGCTACTGCCAACCGTTTGCAGGATGAAACCAACGAGATTGCCAAAATCTACCAAAAGGATCGCACGCTTGGTCAAAGTCTGGCGGCCCTGAAAGTGATGATGCAGACCAAGGGTCTCTGCGAACCGTGGATGCTCATGCCACTGACTCGCCTTTCCGCCAATGAAGAACAAACTATAATAGATAAGGTAAATGCATTGGGTTGACTATATCATCGTACTGCTGTCCATTTTGGCAGCTATCGGCACAGGCGTCTATTTTGCCCATAAGCAGAAGGACACCTCACAGTACTTTGCAGGCGGTGGCAAGATTCCTGCATGGGCTGTGGGCATCTCCATCTTTGCCACACTGATTTCGAGCGTCACGTTTCTCGCCTACCCCGGCGCTGCGTATGCCGACAACTGGATATTACTAGTACAGGGCCTCATGGTACCCATCGTGCTGGTAGCCCTCATTGGCGTCATTGTACCGCTGTTCCGTAAAGTCATACGTTTGTCGACCTACGAATACTTCGAGCGTCGCTTTGGACTGTTTGCCCGTTTGTACTCATCGTTTGCCTTTACGTTAGGGCACTTCTCGAAGGCAGGCACCGTCTTCTTCCTCGTCTCAATGGCCTTGGCCACCTTCCTAAATATCAATATCTATACCATTGTACTGGTGTTGGGCATTACCATCATTATCTTGACACTGTTTGGTGGTATGGAGGCCATCGTCTGGATGGACGTGGCACAGGGTTTCCTGCTTATCGGCGGTGGCATCATCTGTATCGGCATCCTACTGTTTGGCATCGAGGGTGGACCTACCGAGACCTTCCGTATTGCCTCGGAATACAACAAGATCGACTTCGGACCCTACGACTGGAGTCTGTCGAAGTTATGCTTCCTCGTGATGGTGCTCAACGGCATCTTCTATGCCTTGCAGAAGTATGGCACCGATCAGACCATCGTGCAGCGCTATCTGGCAGCAAAGAACGACCATGAGGCTAAGAAAGCGGCATACATCGGTGTACTGATGTCTGTACCCATCTGGGCCCTGTTTATGTTCATCGGTACAGCACTCTTTGCCTATTACCATGCGCAGGGTGCTCCCCTCTTGCCCGAGGGCATCAAATCTGACGAAATATTCCCCTACTTTATCGCCCATGAACTGCCCGTCGGCATTCGCGGCCTTATCATTGCCGCCCTTGCCGCAGCCGCTATCTCGTCACTCGACTCTGACCTGAACTGTCTATCGGCTATTGCCGTACAGGACTACTACAAACGTTTCCGCAAGGATGCCACAGACCAACAGCAGCTACGATTTGGCAAATGGATGGTCGTGGTTTCGGGTGCAGGTGCCATCGGTGTGGCCAGCCTATATATTTTCTGGGGTGGAGAGGGCGTGTTGGGTGCACTGTTCTCCCTTTATGCTATCTTCTCGGCAGGTATCGTAGGCATCTTTATCCTCGGACTGTTCAGTCGTCGGGCCAACAAGCAAGGTCTGTATATCGGTATTGCTGCAGCTGTGCTGTTTACGGCCTATGCCGTGCTGACGTCAACGAAGGTGGACATGGACGGCGACGGCGTGAAGCAGACACTACTCGACCTGGGTGACTGGAACTTCAGTCATCATAAATATATGTTAGGCGTGTATAGCCATCTCATCGTTCTTGTTGTTGGCTATGTAGCCAGCTATTGTTTCAAGACACCGCTGGCCGACAAGGAACTCACGATTTGGGGCTATTTGGAAGATAAGGAGACACAACGCGCTGCTTCCTAAAGAACAAAGGCGATATTCTTAAGACATCCATCAGATAGCCAATAGCCAAACTGCCACTGATGCAGACCACGAGCGAGGCTATCAGGAACAGTATGCCCGTTTTGTCAAACGCCAAATAAGGCACCAGCTGTTTGCATAGAATCGTGAATATCGGCGAGAAGACGTAGAGCAACAGGCTATTTCTGCCCAAGAAACCCATGACGTTTAAGACCGTCCGGTGGGAATATCTGAATAAGAAAAGGCAACCACTGATGACGAGATAGACGATGAAGAGTCCTCCCAACGTTGCCGTACTCAGATATGCTGGTTCGCAGATGAGCAGCGCAAAAGCCAGTATGGCGAATGCTGACGGAAGGAAAAAACGCGTGAACGCCGTCTGACTTTGGCGCAGGACAGCCCCTATCAGGAAATACATAGCCAACGGAAACGAGAGGATGCCCAACACATAAGAGCAGAAATAGTAGACAAGTCCCATCAGTATCATGCGTGAGATGATGGGGATAGTCGTCCCTACGACCAAACGATAGGTCAAGCCACAGAGTATCAGCGTTTGCAGATACCAGTAAGGCCCTAAGGGATGGAGCAGCAGCTTGTCGAAGAAAACACCAGCGGTCAGATGATCGATATGTTCATTGATAGGCAACAACGAGGCCATGACGGTATAGCTACTCTCCATGACCAGATAGGGTATGACCAGTCCGACTATTGTGAGCATAAAAGCACCCCACTTCTTACTGATGTTCATCAGATAGCCCGAAATAACCAGGAATACTGGCATGTGGAAGGTATATACCACTTGCTTGGCATAGGGATAGAGATGCTCGAAATACACCAAGTGGAAGGTAATGACCAGAATGATCATCACACCCTTCAAATAATCCAGTTCCTTTATACGCATATTCTTTGAATGAGATAAAGTTGGTGCAAAGTTACGAATAAGGCGGCAAACAGCCAAATTTTGGCTGGAAAAGTTAATGGGTAAGGATGACATTACACGCGCGTATCCGTCTATTATTTATAACAAAACAACAAGATATGAAAGCAATCACATTATTGCAGCCACAGAAGATCGTATTCGGTACGGGCTGCATCGAGACATTCACAGAAGACTACAAGAAGATGGGCTTGCAGCGCCTGATGGTGCTGACGGCACCCCCTATCCTACCCTTCATTGAAGAGCCATTGGTAAACCTCAAGGCGGCAGGTGTCAGCATAGAAATATTCCAGAATATCCTGGCTGAGCCTACCGTCAACGACTTCAAGAAGATTCTGGAGGTAGCCCGACAGTTCAAGGCCGACAGCGTGGTGGGTATCGGAGGTGGCAGCGTGCTCGACGTGACGAAACTCGTGGCAAACCTCACCCACAACCCCTCTCCGATTGGCGAGGGGAGTGACATGTTCCAGCCAGGATTTATCAAGAAACGCGGCCTGTGGTTTGCCTGTCTGCCCACGACGGCGGGAACGGGCAGCGAGGTGTCGCCTAATGCCATCCTGCTGGACGAGCGCGACCACCTGAAAAAAGGCATTGTATCGCCCTACCTCATTGCCGATGCCGCTTACGTGGACCCCAAACTGACGTGGACAGTACCCTCAAAAGTGACTGCCGATACGGGTATGGACGCCCTGACACACTGTATCGAAGCCTACACCAACAAGTTCGCACATCCCTCTGTCGATATCTACGCCCTGCAAGGCATTCGTCTGATTGCTGCCAATCTGGAGCGTGCCGTGAAGGATGGCAAGGATGTGGAGGCACGCGAGGCACTGGCCTTTGGCTCACTGTATGGCGGACTGTGTTTAGGCCCTGTGAATACGGCCGCTGTCCATGCGCTGAGCTACCCACTCGGTGGCGAGTTCCACATTCCCCACGGTCTGTCGAATGCCATCCTGCTTCCCAGCGTTTTGAAGTTCAATATGCCTGCCAATATCAAGCGGCACGCAGATGTAGCGATTGCCTTAGGGTGTGAACCAGGAACTAACGACGAAGAGACGGCCCTGCGTGGTGTTGAGTTCATCTATCGCTTGGCTGAAGCCGTGGGTATTCCCAAGAAACTGACCGATCTGGGCATCCCCCAGACAGCTGTACCAGGTATGGCTAAAGCTGCTATGCAGGTACAGCGCCTGCTGAAGAACAATCCAAGAGAAGTAACAGAACAAGACGCAAGAAATATTTATAATTCCCTATACTAATGAATAACGTAACACCATCTCCCCTCCTGCACGGGAGGGGCCGGGGGTGGGTCTCTCCCATATTGGCCATCACGATGGGCGACCCCGCAGGCATAGGTCCTGAGATTACCGTTCGCGCCCTAAACCGCAAAGAGACTTACGAGAAGTGTCGCCCCGTTGTTACTGGCGACGCTGCCATTATGCAAGAGGCCGTCAAACTGTTGGGCTTCGACCTGCAAGTGAATGCCATCAGCCATGTGAAAGATGCCAAGTTCAAGTACGGCACCATCGACGTCATCGACTTGAAGTGTGTCGACCTCGCCACCTTCGAGTTCGGCAAGGTGCAGGCCCAATGCGGCAATGCCGCCTTCCAATATATCAAGAAAGCCATTGAGTTAGCGATGGCTAATGAGGTGGATGGCACCGTGACAGCTCCACTGAACAAAGAGGCACTGAACTTAGCGGGCCATCACTACGACGGACATACAGAGATTTACGCCACGTTTACGAATACAAAGAAATATGCCATGATGCTGGCTGACGAGAACATCCGCGTCATCCACGTCTCGACCCATGTGCCTTTGCGCAAGGCTTGCGACCTGGTAAAGAAGGCCCGCGTCATTGAGTGCGTAGAACTCATTGACGATGCCTGCCGTCAGTTTGGCATTGAGAAGCCCCACATTGGTGTGGCCGGCCTCAACCCCCATAGCAGCGAGAATGGCATGTTCGGCTATGAGGAGGCCGAGGAGATTATCCCCGCCATTGAGGAATTGCGCCAGCGTGGCTTCGACGTCGACGGCCCCGTGCCCCCCGACAGCATCTTCGCCAAGGCTAAATGCGGCCAGTTCGACGGATGTGTGGCCATGTACCACGACCAGGGGCACATCCCCCTAAAGGTCTGCGCTTTCAACTGGAACAAGGAAACGGGCAAGATGGATTCAGCCAGTGGTGTGAACATCACGCTGGGCCTGCCCATCATCCGCGTCTCTGTGGATCACGGCACCGCTTTCGATGTGGCCGGCAAAGGCATTGCTAACGATTCAGCTATGACGCTGTCGATAGACTATGCCACACGCATGGCCATCTATCGGAAAAGGAAGATGTAAGAAGGAAGAGGGATGATAGTCATTGCTGACGACATCACAGGTGCTGCAGAGATAGCAGGTATCGCCTTCTCGAAGGGACAGGAGGTGCGCCTGCTTTGCAGTCATTCTGTAAACTGCGACAGTGTCGCAGTAAACGGGACTACCGTGATTGCCACCGACACCCGTTCCATGTCGGAGGTCGAGGCCGTTGCAGAAACCCGCCATCTAGTACGCCCCCTCTTTTTGGAGGGGGATGGGGGGAGGCTCCCCTTCAAAAAGACCGACTCAGCCCTACGTGGTCACGTAGTAGCAGAGCTTACAGCACTAATGGAATCCACGGGCTATCAAAGGGCCGTCTATCTGCCAGCCAATCCCACCAAGGGACGTGTCATCAAGAATGGCTTATATTATATAAATAAGGTACCCATACACGAGACGGCTTTCAGCTATGACCCAGAATTCCCTGCCAAGACCTCCGTGCTGAAGGAACGTTTCCCTGATGCAGAGGCCAACGGCATCATCATGCCCGACGCTGAAAGCATGGACGACATCCGAAACATCATCGGCTTATATAACGATGGAAAGACGCTCTTTGCCGGTGCAGCCGACCTGTTTTCTGCCTTATTGGAAATGACTCATGAGGACACCTCTCATCTCTCATCTCTCAACTCTCATCACTCATCTCTCAACTCCGCCATCATCCTTTGCGGCTCTACCCAGAGCAAGCCCCTGGACTGGGACATTCCCATTGCCCCTATGCCTCGTGACATATATGACGGCAATGAAGACATCAGCCTATGGGACACCAGTGCCTATGAAAAGCAGCACAGTCTCATCCTGACGATGCCTTATACCCATCGCACAGGCAAGGCTGCTGCCGTCCACCTGCGCACCATGATGGCCCGGAAGACCAAGGAACTCATTACCTACCACCGTCCTGACCACCTGATTATCGAAGGTGGTGCCACCGCTTGGGCCACCTTACAGACCCTTGGCTGGTCACAATTTCAGATAGTCAACCAGATTGCTCCCGGCGTGGTTCAGATGCGTGCTGAAAACGGAACATACATCACCCTCAAGCCTGGCAGCTACCCGTGGGGGCGAAAGGTATAAAATAATAGCGCAACAGGACAAATAAAGTTAAAAAACTGGCAGGGCACTTGTTTTATACAAAGAACAAACATTTTATTCTATCGTCTTATACAGTGTCTGTCCATTATAGCGATGCGCCAGCACGTCGAGGACTTCCTCTTCTGTCGATAGGTTGAAGTCGCCCGGGATGGTATTCTTCAGCGATGCGGCAGCCAACGAGTAGTCGAGCTGGCGCTGACGGTCGCCCGGAAAGAGGCTGATGGCATGCAGGAAACCACCCATGAAGGCATCGCCCACACCCACAGGATCGACCACGTCAGGAATGTCCACAACGGGTGCCTCTAAAAGCTGGCCGTCAGTGAAGAGTAGGGCCGTCAGCGTGTGGTGGTTGGAATCGACGATGTTACGCATACCCATCAGCCACTGGCGACAGCGCGGATATTGGGCATGCAGTTCGTCGAACCACTCACGATATTCGGGAATCTGCATCTTGAAGTTCGAGTCGGTAGCCGTGAAAGGTGGCTGTGGATGCTGGGAAATCCACTCGAATTCGATGGCGTCGCCAAACATCATGTCGCAACGGCGAAGCATGCGGCGCAACGTCTCGCGCGGATCGGCACCATACTTCCACAGGTTCTTGCGGTAGTTGATATCGAACGAGATAGTGATACCCATTTCCTCAGCGATGTCAAGGGCCTCAAAGGTGGCATCGGCAGCCTGCTGTGAGATGGCAGCCGTGATGCCAGACACCTGGAAGATGTCGGCATCCTTCAGGACAGTGCGCCAGTCAATCATGCCGGGTGCCAGGTCGTAGTAGGCCGAGTGGTCACGGTCGTACACCACCTTAGCGGCTCGCATCCCGGCTGCTGGTTCAAAATAGTAGGTGCCAATGCGCTTGCCGCCATAGATGATACGGCTGATATCGACGCCCATCTGTGCCATACACTGGGCACCCGCATGTCCTACAGGTGTATCAGGCAGGCGAGTGATATAGGTCACTTCCTCCCCTTGTGTGGCCAGCGATACAGCTACATTAGCCTCACTACCACCATACTTGCTGGTAAACATATCACCCTGTGTCAGACGGAGCTGACCAGGTTTTGAGAATCGGAGCAACAGTTCTCCGAATGTTACAATCTTTTGCCTTTTCATCGTCAGTCTAGTTTTATCTTACTTCTTACCTCTTACTTCTTACCTCTTACTTAAAATAGTACAGGAAGGCGGCAATACCTTCCAGGGCAGGCTTGCGCTGACCTTCAATCTCGATAGCGAACTTGATTTCAGCCTTACAGATGCCACGCAGATTCTGGATGCTATGCAGTTTGGTCACCAGACGAACCCTTGACCCCGTAATGACAGGCTGTCCGAAGCGCATGTCGTTCATACCATAGTTCACCAACATCTTGATATTATTCACCTCGATAATCTGGTCCCACATGTAAGGCAGCAAGCTCAACGTCAGATAACCGTGAGCAATGGTAGACTTGTAAGGGCTCTCTTCCTTGGCACGCGCTACGTCAACATGAATCCACTGATGGTCTAACGTAGCGTCAGCAAACAGGTTGATACGGTCCTGATCGACCTGAAGCCACTCGCTGGCACCCAACTCCTCGCCCAAGTGGGCAGCAAACTCGTCGTACGAGTTAATCACTAATTTTCCCATGTTCTCTATACATTTTGTTGCTTATGGGGGGCAAAATTACGAAAAAAATGGCAAAGAGCCAAAGGTTCCCTGCCATTTTTTCGGTTAACGTCCACGCTGGTCACGATTACCCCATTTCTTGTCGTAACGGCCTTCGGTGTCTATCTTGCCACCGAACATGTTTAGACGATAGCGGACGTGCAGCATAGCGTACGAGTTGATGCTGTTGTAGCGCGTATCACTGCGGCCTGTAGCATTGACCCAGCGTTCGTAGTTAGACTGCTGTTTCAACAGGTCGTAGAAGTTGAGGGCCACAATGAGCGACTTGTTCTTAAGGAAAGGCTTGGAAATCTGACCGTTCCAGATCAGTTCGTTGGTATTCATCGATGCGTCGTTATAGCCTCGACGACTGTGCTCATGAAGATTCATGCTTACCTCGAAGTCCAAAGGCAGACGTACCAGGAACTGGCCACCGTAGTTGAACTGCCATGTATCAAGATCGGCACTGGGCTGTAACTCGTTGCGCGAATGCTGATAGTTCAGTTGTCCGTCAAGCGACACCTCGAGCCAGTTGTTACGATAGCTGGCTGTCAGACGTTCGTTAATATTGGTGGTCTTCGTCGTGTTCTTGGCAGCATCAGCCAGATGCTGTGCCACATAGCTGACGTAATTATTATAACGTATTCTGGTATCGGCACCGACGTTCCAGTGAGCCGCTGAATCGAGGGCGGTATTAAAGGTAAAGCCACCATTCACATTCCAGTTACCATTGATATTCTCAGGTCGTGAGATGCTACCGCCAGTTACCGGATTATATCGCACCATGTTCGATATGCTGTTCCGTATGTGACGGTAGTTGACATAGAAAACGATAGACCGCTTGTACTTCTGGATGTAGTTATTGTAATAGACATTCAGCGAATTGGTGAACTGGGGCTTCAAACCCGGATTACCCTGAGTGATATAGAGGGGATTGGAGTCGTCAGTGATGTCAAGCAACTGGGTCATCTCCGGCTGACGGGTATCGCCACGGTAATGTACCCAGATGTTCTGCTGGTCACTGAATTTATAGTGGAAATCGAAGGTTGGCGTGAGATTGGTCACGTTACGGACGGTATCGACATACACCCCACGATAGTCCTGAATGAAGTTCGAATGCTGTGGCTGCACCAAGAATCCCACATTATAATCGTATTCCTCCTGCCAGTGACGCAGGGTCAGACGGATGTTGTGGGTATAGTTCTTGTACTCAGAATAACGGCTGAGGTTACGGTCAAGATAGTCGTCAAGGGGCGAGATACCACCAATCCAGGGATCCCACTCGCGATACTCTGGCACGACAGAGGCAAAGGGGTTGACTGGCATACGACTGAAATCGTAGGTCTGGCGGTCGCTCTTGTTCTGACTGTAACGCATCTCATAGTTGGCCTGAAGGTGAGCACCCTTCCAAAGCGGCTCACTATAGAGGACGCTCAGCACGTAACCCTTGTTATCTGATGGGGTCGTATTGTAGCGGGCCGTAAAGTATGTAGAGTCCTGACCATACTGATTCTTGACACGATGCAGGAACACCTCGTTGTTCGAGACGCTACGGTCCTTATTGTCACCCAAATTACCCTCAACACGTAACGTGATATTACGGCCACGGGGATTCAGACGGCGGTAGAACTGCAACATAGCCCATGTGTTCTTGTTCTCACCATAGGAGAGGTTGGCACTGTTGTTGTGGTTGACCAGATAGGGAGCCAATGGAGCTAATGAATTCAACGGGTCTTCAACATAGAGATATGGGTCGGCATCGAAGGTAGCACTGGCCGACTTACCAGTACCATCATTGGTACCAATGCTGCCGTTGGCACGCAGCAGGATGTTGGTCAGCGTGTCGGGCTTCCACTCCACACGTACATTACCCCACCAGTTGTTGCTACGCGAATAACTCTGAGAGTAACTGTTTGAGAACGTACGACTGGTCTCGCTGTAGAAGTTCTCGCTGGCATTCTCGTTGAGGTTGTCGCCGCCACGGTGGTTCCAACGGACGCTGGCGTCAATCTTCAGTTTATCGCCGTCGTCATAGTTCAGGTTGGTACCCAACATCTTACGCGAGTTCAGACCTCGGCGATTCCACCAACCAGCATTCTCATCCTTGTTATTGAAATTGCCCAAGATGACGAAACGCGTCTTGTCCGTAAAACTGCTTCCCATACCACGTGAGGCATAGCGATGCTCTGTACCGGCAGCCAGGTCGAGATTGGTCATAAAGCCACGGTTCATACCCTTCTTGATGGTAAAATCGATGACCGTCTCCTTCTCGCCATCCTCGATACCCGTGATACGTGCCTGATCGCTCTGCTGGTCGTAGAACTTCATGTTCTGGATGATATTGACGGGAATATTTTTCAAGGCCGTTTCCACGTCGCCCAGCATAAATTCCTTACCGTCGAGCAGAATCTTCTTCACGGCCTTGCCGTTAATCGTGATATTACCATCCTCATCGACCTCGGCACCAGGGATGCGCTTGATGAGTTCCTCGATAGGCGACCCCTCGGGTGTACGGTAGGCGTCAGGGTTATAGACCAGTGTGTCCTTCTTGACGATGACCTGTGCAGCACGGCCTGTCACGACAGCTTCTTTCAGCATGACAGACTCGGGCGACATGAGTAGCATACCCATTTCCTGACTTTGGTTACGACGCAGAGTTACCTCACGCTCGATGGACTGGTAGCCCACCGATGAAATCTTCAGCTTGTAAACGCCGTTGGCTGGCGCTTCCACAGAGAAGTTACCACGCAAGTCGGTTACGGTACCACCCACGAATGTTGAATCGCGCTTACGGAACAACTGTACTGTGGCCTGTACCATGGGTTCTTTCAATTCTGCATCATGTACGTTTCCACTAACGGTCAGTCCTTGATCTTCTCCTGATTGGGCCTTGATGCTCATGATTGACAGCATCAAAAAGGCCAGTGTTACTATGTTTCTTATTATCATCATGTTATCACTATTCACTTTACACTATTCCTCATCCATCGGATAGCGGACATCCCATTTCCGACGCAGCCCATCCATGAGCTGCATGATGTAAAGGGTTTCGTCGAGCGGCATCTCATGAGGCTCCAGAAGTCCGTCCATCAGTGCCTGACGACAAGCCAGGAACTGATACTCATAACCCGTAATCTGCTGTGGCACACGAATGGTCTCGATATAAGTCCTGTCAGGACCGTTCACGGTAATGGTCTGCGGATTATTGATATTGTCTATGATGAGGTTGCCCTCTGTACCGGCAATCACACCGATATTATCGCCCACGCATTGGGCACTCGACTGCAGGTTGCAAAGCATACCGTCTGCCAATACAAGGGTCATCGCATTCGTCAGGTCCATACCTGTATCACTCTTCACACAGGTACCGTCAATGCTGACAATGTCGGCAGGGAAGAACATACGGACGAAGTTCAGTGCATAGACACCGAGGTCGAGCAATGCCCCACCACAGAGGTCGGGACGCATGATACGTTCCTTGTTGCCCATCGAATAGCCCAACGTAGCAGTCAACAGTCTGGGGGTACCGATACGTCCGCTGGCTATCAGGTCGCGAATCGTCTTCACCACTGGCTGATAGCGTGTCCAGATAGCCTCCGCCAAAAACACCTCACGTTCCCTGGCAATCTTGATGATTTCCTCCGTCTGTCGGGCGTTGGCCATAAAGGCCTTCTCCACCAGACAGGGTTTGCCTGCCAGCAACGCCTCCTTAGTGACGTCATAATGGTGGGAATGAGGCGTACCCACATATATCAAGTCCACATCGGGGTCGGCAATGAGTTCACTGTATGAGCCGTAGGCCTTTGCGATATTCCATTTCCTGGCAAATGCGTCTGCCTTATCCTGTGAACGGGAACCTACAGCATAGGCTTCACATTCCTTCAATCCGTTCAGTGTGATGGCTGCCTTCTCAGCAATCCATCCTGTACCTATAATACCTACTTTCATTTTATCCATTGAATTGTTGTTTAGCAAGTTCTTGAGCCTCAATGACCTTATCACACCATGCGTCGAATTCCGGATCTTCTACTTGCAGTTCGGGGTGAGACAAGATATGTTCGACGCAACGGCGCACACCTTCGTCAAAGCGGGTGTTAGCCTGGAAACTAGGGACGGCACGCTTTAGCTTCGTACAGTCGAAGCAGACCGTAACGCTCTTGTCGCCCAAGAGATTACCCTCGAAGTCCCATGCCTTCGGAGCAACGGCGGCCAGGAATTCAGAAGCCACATAGTAAGGCTTCACTGTGACATGGAGTGCATTGGCAACACACTCGTAAATCTGTGTCCATGTCAGTTGCTCGTCACTCATAATCTGGAATGCCTCGCCAATAGCCTTTGGATTGCCAAGCAGACCGATAAAGCCACGGGCAAAGTCCTCATTCCATGTCAGCGTCCACAACGACGAACCATCCCCCTGAATGATGACGGGCTTTCCTGCCATCATACGCTTCAGAACAGACCAGCTGCCCTTCAGTCCATGTACGCTGACAGGCACACCGCGTTCACAATACGTATGACTGGGACGCACAATGGTAACAGGGAAGCCGTTCTCGCGGTATTCACGCATCAACAGCTCCTCGCAGGCAATCTTATTGCGAGAATACTCCCAATGCGGGTTAGCCAATGTCGTACCCTCAGTAATGACATGACTGGCTGCGGGCTTATGATAGGCTGAAGCCGACGAGATATAGACATACTGGCGTGTACGTCCCTTGAAGAGTCTGATGTCACGCTCCACCTGCGCAGGAACAAAACCGATGAACTCACAGACGGCATCGAAAGTTTCGCTGGCTAAGCCATCAAGCACGCCGCTTTCATCGTCAATATCGACGATGAGTTGTTTCACGTTTGCAGGCACTTCGTCCTTTCGTGTACCACGGTTGAGCAGCCACAACTCATGACCACTCTCTGCCAGTTGTCGGGTAATGGCACTGCTGATGGTGCCTGTTCCACCTATTAATAATATTTTCATAACACTTAATTTATATTTTGTACACAGAAACATAGAGTTCACTGTTCACTCTTCACTCTTCACTTTTCACTCTTCACTCTTCACTAGCGAAGCGCTTTCACTCTTCTTCGCCGTTTCCTCTAACTGGCGAGTCAGACGGCTGATGTTGTCGGAACTCTCCAGCATACGAGTAGTGATGTCATCCACTTCGTCAGAGTCTAAACTATGACGACTGGCGGTAAGCACCTGTGCAAAACCACTGATGATATTGAGTGGCGTACGTATCTCATGATACAAGTAGTGGATGAATTCTGCCTTACGGCGGATGGTTTCCTGCTTCAGCTGTGTGGCAGCGGCAAGTTCGCCGTTGCGCTGTTCCAGTTCCTCGTTGACGCGACGGATATCGTTGACAGATGTGGCGAGTGACTGCTGCATGAGGATAAAGCTGTTGGTCAGACGGCCCACGCTGTCGTGACGCGGACTTGGTGGCAGAGGCTCGTCGAACACCCCGTCAGCTATCCGCTGTGCCCGCTCGTCAAGCAGGTGCAAGGGCTGAATGGTTCGTCGCACAACCTGATAGCAGACAAGGAGCAGCAGAAGCAAACCTATCGCGATAATCACGATGACAACAGCGAAGAGGCGGTTGTACCGGGCAAAGATGTCGCTGGCCGGACAAACGATGGCAATGCTCCACCCCGTACGCTCCAATGGGGTATAGAAGATGAAGGCGTCACGGCCATCGACAATGGTCATCGTCATACCGCTATGCCCGGCAAGCATGGACTTGCCGAGTCTGTTGATGTCACGCTGCGCCTCTGGTGCTGCATCGCTGAAAATGGTCTCATGATACAATTTCGCCGTATCGGGATGAACCAGATAGACTCCATTACGTCCCACCATGATAGCTGACGAATTGGGATAGGGCTTTAAGGCAGAGACGGTCTGCGAGAGCCATTTCAGCGTCAGACTGGCCGTGACAGAACCAATAAAGCGACCGTTATCGTCACGCATGGGACAGCAGTACGAAGTCAGGTAGTCGGGTGAGGAGAGCGTGCCCTCGTTGTAATCGTCATAGGCATCGACCCAGCAGGCTGTACCGAGCGTGTGCGGTGTCTTATACCAGACAGCCTCAAAATACTCGAAAGGTCCCTCGCGCACGGTGGTGATACTGTCGGAACCAGGCGTCCTGTCACGTAGCGAATAAGCTGAATAGTAACGGCCCTTGTCTGGGAAGAAGTTGGGTTCCATCGAGATGGCCATACCTGTAAGGAAGGGATTCTCGACAATGGCACGACGGGTGAAGACGAGCAGGGAGTCGGGATGCAAGTGATGAGGTGTAGTCTGTGCCAGATGCTTGGTCACCAGTTCTGTCTCGTCCATGATACCATTGATGCGCACCACGGTATTGTCGAGCAACTGGGTGGCACGAGCTATGGCCACACGCTGGATATAGCGCTTGCAGCGGTAGAACAGAATACCGAAAATCAAGGCAAATGCCACCGTGATAATCAGCACGATGATGATGCCGAGGCGTAGCGAGAGGTGCTCGCGGAAATTGCGGAGTAATCGGAATGTCATGACTGCGAAGGATTTTCCATGAGTTGATCGAGTAGCTCGGTAATCGTCTGGGTAGCTTGCATGATGTCGGTCTGGAGGGCCGTCATCTCTGCTTTCGAGAGAGAGTTATAGTCACGACAAACTGCTTCTGTACTATCACATATCTTTGACACTGGAGCAGCCATACGGTCGGTCATCTTGGAGAGAACTTTTTGGCGTAATGCCTCGTAGGCCTCTGCCTCCGAATAGGCTGTCTGCAATTCAGCATTCTGTTGACTCAATGCCTCCTTTTTCTGCTGCATCTCTGCTATATAGGCGGCCAAAGAGGCCTGCATCTTCTTCAGACTGTTTTGCAGACGTCCTGTCTCGTGTTGGTGGTAAGCTGTTGGAATTGGCGTGTCGAGGTTGCCATTGGCAATGCTCTGTGCTGCGTCTGCCAAACGATGAAGCGGACGCAGGTGGCGGGCCACAACCAGAAAGAGGATGTAGAGCAGGATGAGCACACCGATACCGCCCCGCAGCAGGATGAACCACAGTACTCCCGGATTATATTCGTAGATGTCCTGGGCCGGACAAACCACCGCAAGACTGAAATGACGTTCGCCAATAGGCTGAGAGAAGATAAATGTCTCGCGCCCCTCGTAGAACAGCTGTCGATAGCCTTGCTCCTCGCCAGCAATAAATGAACTCAGCAGACTGCTGTCGCGACGACTGACAAAGAGCTCTGCGTGAGGCAACGACTGCCGTATGATGTTCTCAAAATTGTTTTCCACAACCAGTCGTTCAATGCTCCCACGTGTCACTCGCAGAGACTGGTGTTCCAGACGTGCCGTCATCTCAGCCTGTGTCAGCATGTTGTTAATACGCAATGCCGTATTCTCCAAGGCCTGCTGCGTGGTATCGATGGACTCTTGATGAATACTGTCTTGTGAGAATCGTGCCAAAAGGAAGATGACAACACCCGAGATGACCAGCACAAAGCCAGCCACCCACAGCGTCAGCTGCCAGGTAAACGAGGTATGTATCTTCTCTATAAACTTCATAATCAACTATTTAGGTGCGACGATATTCTTCAACGACGAACCAAAGATGACATACTGGGTGTTACCTGCAATAGTTCCTTCATTCTGTCCCCAGAGGAAGGGCCAGTCATCGTAATTCTCGAAGTGGTCAGGCTTGCGGAACAACAGACCAGGCGCCACGTTACCTGGGATAGCTGAAAAGTCTGCACGGTTGTTACCATAGAAGACCTGCTTGGGACGGGCGGCACCCACTACAGCCACAAACGAGTAGTTGTGGTACGGATGACAACCGTATAACCAATTGGCCACACGATAGACCTCGTCTTTGCTGACGATGTCAGGATAGTAGATATGGGCATAGTTGACGGTGATGCCAAAGTTCAGCACGGCATTGACACCAGCCCAGTTGCCCAAACCGATGGGTACACCATAGGGATTCTGCTTGTCGAAACTATGGATATATTCATTGTACTTTTCTACAGCAGGACGTAGCTTCTGCTTATAGGCCTCGTCCTTCATAGGTATGGAGTCAAGAGCCGTTTGCAAATTACGGGCTACATTGCCAAGACCTGTCAACCAGTCGTTGTCAGCCTCAGCTTGACGGTCTCGACGGAATCGCGGCCCACGCTGAAGGGCAGTTGCCTCTTGGCGCAGGCGGTCTGCCTGCTTTTGTGCTCTGTCAGCCAGCTCGTCGTTAAAGCCCTTGAGCACACGGGCTGCTGAGGTAAAGACACCCGCTGCCTGCAGGTCGAGACGGGGATTACGGTTCGTGAAAGCCCACATATCGTCGGGCGTACCACTACGCTTGCCGTCAGCACTGACCTCGTAAGGTTTCAGTGAAGGGTCGTAGTGCAGTCCGTCTGTAATAGATGCTGCATCGCCCAAATGATGATAGTTATCGAGTACTGAATTGGAGAGTGTCGATGACATGTGACCTATCTGCTCAGCCTGAGCCACGAGGTTCAGCACACCATGTTCGATAAACTGCAGGATATCGGGTTTACCGTCTGGACGGTGCAGTTCTACGTAGCGCTGTTCCTGCGAGACAAAGGTCTCATCACGCTTGGGATGGAACAATTCCCATGTGCGGATGAAGTTCTGTACCACATTGATGTTCGAACCTGTCTCGATGTCGAAGTCGCCCGCATCGAAAAAGCCACCAACATTCAGACCAGGAATCAATTCGTAGGGCTTGTATTTTGTATCGGTGTTCTTTCCCTGACGGTGCAGATCGAAGTGGTCACTCTCCGGTGCCTGCAGATAACCCTCCTTGAAAGGTTCTCCATGCCACGTACGGTAGCCCTCCGTCACGTACATGTGGTTCATGTGGATGGGAACCCACACATCTGTCGTAGCATCGGTAATCTTGTCGTACACGTGCTCGTCAATCAAGAAGTCGTTCGTCTTGGTCTTGCCGTACTGGATGTAATAGACGCCAGGCTGACGGACACTGGAGAAGTCGAACTTCACATAATTATATTTATAATAGGGTCCCCACGAGATGACGTCACTTTTGAAGGCCTCCTCGGTGGTGCCGTCGGGGTTGAGGCGCATCAGGCTGGCAGAACCAGCCTGCACAAGATCGTTTTTATCCAGCTCGATGACTGCCACCTTAGGTTGCTCGGGCGTATAGCCCACCTGCGAGAAACCGATGTTGGGTTCACGAATCCAGCCTGGGATGGCGTGTGGTTCTACTGTCCATGTGACGACCTTACCTGTCTTACCTGCTGGTAATACGCTACGCAACACAAACCAACCGTTCTGTGCCAGCATACGTCCATCGTACAGTTTCAACTCCGCATCCTCACTCGAGATGCGGATCATACGCTCAGGAGCATCCGTTGCAACCGTGATGCTATGGCCAGTCTCCAATGGCAGAGGGTCCACAAAGCGGTTGGTACCACGATCATCATAGGTCTTAAAGCCTTTGAACTGACGTGGTTTCTCGCTATTGGGACGCGTGATGGTCTGACTGGTAGCATAACGAGGGAAGCGACCCAGACGGTTGTCCATCTGGTAGGTCTTCAACCAATACTGCGAGGGCAGGAACTCAATGTTCAGTCCTGCCTCACCAGCCAGTTTCGCAGGTACGGGCTTGTCCAACCAGACAGCAATCTCTACTGCCTTGCCTTTGGCTGTTACCACGATACGGCTGTCGAAGTCGTAGTCATCATAGCGCAGGGCTACCTCGATGCTACCCTTCTCTCGATCGACCTTACGATTAGTCATCTTGGGCACCAGGTCCCATTGCTCAGGGGTGTTGTTCAGACGGATGGCTCCACCCTGCACGGTACGAACTCCGTGATGAATCACCTCGATACCCGAATTTTTCTCGTCGTTAAAGCCACCATTGAAACTATTGCTGAACACCAGCACGTTCACACCCTGACGTTCAAAATACTCAAGGTCGTTAAGTGTTAAGTCTTGTGCATAGCCGGTAACAGCCGAAGCCAGTACCAGCATAAAGAGGTATCGTCTCATCATGTTTTTAGTTTTTTGTGTTGTTGTGTATAGCTTAGCCTCTTGCCATTTGATAGATAGCTTCCATATCCTCAGCTTTCAACACCTTGAGGGCACCACAGGTACGCTGATAGTCACGACTGCACTTACGGGTCATCTCCTTGATTTCCTCGTCAGTAATATCCTTACCTATCAGTTCCTTGATGTTGATGGGCATACCAATGGCATGATAGAAGCGCTCCATGGCCTCGATACCCTTCAGGGCAGTACCTTCGGGGTCAGTGAAGTCGTTGGGAACATCCATCACATTGACTGCAAAGCGCACGAAGCGGCTCAGGTTCTCGTGCATCACATAACGTGCCCAACTGGGCCAAACGGCAGCAAGCCCTGCACCATGTGTTACATCGAACATAGCACTGAGTTCATGTTCCAACTGGTGGGTAGCCCAGTCTTCCTGAACACCCTTGCCCAGCAAGCCCCAATGTGCAACACTGCCGCCCCACATAATCTGGGCGCGATAGCGGTAGTCTTCGGGATTTTTCAGTACGGCAAAAACTGCATCCTTGATGGTGCGCAATGTGGCTTCAGCCAGATTGGTGGTCAAGTCCATGTCGTCGTCCTTCGTGAAGTAACGCTCGAAGATATGCATCATCATATCCGTCACACCTGCAGCAGTCTGATACGGGGGCAGCGTCATGGTACGACGGGGGTTCATGATGGCAAACTTGGGACGCGACATATTGTTGCTGTAGCCCAACTTCACGTCACCATCCTCATTGGTAATCACGGAGGCTTCGCTCATCTCACTGCCAGCAGCAGGGATGGTCAGCACCGAGGCAACGGGCAGCATGGTCTTGGGAGCTTCGACCTTACCGAGATACAAGTCCCACACGTCATCCTCCATGCACACACCGTATGCGATGCACTTCGCTGAATCGATGACGGAACCGCCACCCACAGCCAAGATGAAATCGACACCCTCCTGACGACACAGTTCAATACCTTTCTTTGCTAATGACAAACGGGGATTGGGTACCACACCACCCAACTTGACATAGGCTACCCCACCCTCGTCGAGCAAACCACAAATCTTGTCCAACAGGCCAGAGCGCTCAGCACTCTTGCCACCGTAGTGTACCAGCACCTTCGTACCACCATATTTCTTGACCAGAGCAGCCACCTGCTCCTCTGACTCTTTTCCAAACACCACCTCAGTCGGTGCATAATAATTAAAATCTCTCATTTTCTTATAAATTTTGTACACAAAGACACAAAGACGCAGAGTTCTATATATTCAAGTTGTCTGCCGTTGTCACATGTTGTCTTGGTTGTCGTTTCATTTTCTCATTTTCTCAATTTCTCATTTTCTCAATTGAATAATCCCCCATGTTCCGAACAGCATGAGAAGCAATCCCGGCCATCCGACGGTGAAGTCGGCTATCGTAGCAGCAATTCCACCAGTCAGGATGAACTCACCCAGACAACCAATAGCCATGCTGACAAGGATGACACCAATCAACAGAGACAGGCTGACGGTCTTGAAATGCTGGGCAACGAGTCCTGCGACAAGAGCCAGAGTGACCAGCTTGAAGGTCATGACGGGCATGACGTCCCAGGCTGGCAAACCGGTAACGGCATGATTGACCAACGGTGAGGCAAGGGCTGCCAGCAAGCCGGTCTTCCATCCAAACTTATAGGATCCGGCAAGGATGACCAGCGACAGCGGTGCAAAGATGATGCCTCCCTGCGGAATAAGGTGGAACAACTGAGGCAGTATCAAGTTGCAGGCCACGAATACTGTTGCCCACAGATACGTCTTTGCCTCGTCATAATCGAGTGAATAAAGTCTTACATTTGCTTCCATATCTTTATTGATTTTTAAGAAGACAACTTGAACAACTTGGACAACTTTCACATTGCAACGTCATACTCCGACTCGTCAGAGAACTCTTTAATCTTGTTGTTTTAGTTGTTTTTGTTGTCTTTAATTTATTAATTTAAATTTCTCATCTCTCATTTAGAAATTGACGCTCACGCCTCCCATAAACGTGGCACGAGGCATGGGATAGCCCAGATTGATCTCGTACTTCTGTGCCAACAGGTTTTCGCCACGTACCCAGAGGCTTAGGGCTTCCGTAGCAGCGTAGGTAACGCTGGCATCCAGCAGGCAGAAGTTCTCTTTCGTCTCGTTGTCGCCCACCGACGTATAGAGATGATTCACATACTGAGCGCCCAACGTAGCCAACCACTTGTCGTGATGATAGTCGATACCCAGATAACATGTGGCCTCAGGAGCTGCCACAATCTTGTTCTTCATGTGCAGGTACGAGGCGTTACCATTAATCGTGAAACTGGGACAAACGGGGTATTTTACTTCTAGTTCTGCACCATAATTCTCGATTTCACCCGTATTCACGTTCTTCATATTGATGGTCTGAATCATGTTGTCGCCCTTGATATAAAAGAGGTTAACGCCATAGTTCAGGCCTCCGTCCAGACGATGACGCCACGACAGCTCATAGTTCCACAGACGTTCTGGCTCCAGCTCTTCGTTGGCTGACTTATACAGATACATCTCCTTGGGATTGGCACGACGGAAACCCTTGCTGGCCATAGCCTTTATCTCGCCTGTAGCGATGGGACGGACAACGATACCACCCTGGGGAATCCACTCGCTACCAGCCACAGAGTGGTGGTCGTAGCGCAGACCTGCATCAATGGTCAGCCATTCTGTCAGGTCCTGACGGAAATCTACATAACCAGCGATATCATTGGCATGCGAATGACAGCTCTGCATCTGACGCTGCTGGGTGTTGACCACCTCACCCGTCTCACGATTGGTATAGTAGGCACGTCCATAGATGTGCTGATAGTCAACACCAACGGTAGTGCGGTTGCCTTCAAACAACTGGGCTGACTGGTACAAAGAAACGCCAGACACGGCATCCTTCGAACGGAACAAGTCAGTCTGGGGAGGACCGCCTTCAGCATTATAGCGA
>JAEEGI010002751.1_pt1 | contig 42573 bp, 31 predicted proteins | sample 8958751 | NCBI WGS metagenome assembly JAEEGI01 (sample SAMN16246545, study PRJNA631951) | gut metagenome | biome: gut microbiome; feature: rumen; material: KS-attached | host: Bos | place: Iran: Karaj | collected 2018-10 | reverse complement strand
ACTTAGTAATTTTACTTGAAAGCGTGTTTCTATGCAAGTATTACAAATACTATCAAAATTTTCCTACAAGTCTTACAAGTTTTTCGAAAGGGCGTTTAAGCATAACATACCAGATCTCGGGCTTGTAAAGCTTCTCTACCATGAAGGTGCGAAGGCCTGCCCTGTTGCCTGCAATAACATCAGTAAATATCTGATCTCCTACCATAACAGATTCGGCAGGCGTGGAATTCATAAGTTCCATAGCCTTGAAAACGCCTGATGTTCCGGGCTTGTTGGCATATGTTACGCAGGGCACTCCGAGCATTTCAGCGATCTTAGCTGATCTTCCTGACTTTGCATTGGAAACGAGGCAGCACTTAATGCCCTTCTCCTCTATCATCTTCACGCAGTTGTAGCTGAATTCTTCAGGTTCTGTCGCATGATCCCTGCCCAAAGTGTTGTCAAAGTCCAAAAGAGCGGTCTTTATACCGCTTGAAGACAGCTCGTCCCAGGGGATCCGGGCGAGGTCCTTATAGACTTTCTCGGGCTTCATTGCTTTGAAAATGTTCAAAGTTATCTCCTGTTATATACTGTGCAACTGTTACAGTAAGACTAAGATTCAGCGACAAAATTATTATAATTATATATTTTCGCGCTTGTGATATTATATTAAGGCTAAATGACAAGTCAAGGAGCACAAAAGCTATGAAAGTTACAAAATTCGGCGGATCATCTCTTGCCAACGCATTTCAGATTCAGAAAGTCTGCAGCATCCTTCTCGCAGATGAAGACCGTAGGATCATGGTCGTATCTGCGCCGGGCAAGCGCACCAAGGATGACATCAAGGTAACCGATCTTCTTATCGCTGTTGCCAAGGCAAGGATCGCCGGCGAATCTTATGATAAAGAAGTTGAAGCAGTCCTCGCACGTTACGAGGAGATTGCTGACGAATTGGGCATTAAGGAAGTTCTTCCCGCCATCGAAGAAAAGCTCCTTAAGATCGTTAAGGCTGACTACACTGAAGACATCGCTTATCTCGATTCAGTTAAGGCGATGGGTGAAGACTGCTGTGCCCAGCTCGTTGCTTTCTACCTCAACTCCACAGGCCACGCTGCAAAGTACTGCGACCCTCAGGTCTGCGGTCTTTTCTTAGAGCACGATGAAGCCGGCAAGGCAGTCATCCTTTCTGAGACATATTCCAACCTCTCAAAGCTTAAGGAAGAGACAGACAAGATCCTTGTCTTCCCCGGCTTCTATGGTTATTCAAAGAGCGGCAAGATCATCACATTCTCAAGAGGCGGCTCCGATATCACAGGCTCCATCCTCGCAGCTTCCGTAGGTGCTGATGTTTACGAGAACTGGACAGACGTTGACAACGTTTTCGCTGTTAACCCCAACCTCGTAAAGAATCCTTTCCCGATCACAGAGATCACATACGACGAGATGAGAGAGCTCTCTTATGCAGGATTTACAGTCCTTCACGAAGAAGCTATCTACCCTGTTTTCGCAAACGGCATCCCGCTCAACATCAAGAATACGAACAACCCTTCAGCAAAGGGCACATGGATCGTTTCAAAGCGTACCCACTACGATTCACTCGTAACAGGTATCGCAGGAGACAAGGGCTTTGCTACAGTTACAGTAAGCAAGTACATGATGAACCGTCAGGTCGGTTTCCTTGCACAGCTCCTTAAGATCTTCTCTGATGAAGCCATCTCCATCGATCACATTCCTTCAGGAATTGATACAGTTACCATCGTTCTTAGAAAGAAGTACTTCACGGAGGAAAAGGAAGCTGTCATCGTTGACAGAATCCAGAAAGAACTTGAAGCTGACGTTAAGGTAGACAGAGACCTCGCCATCGTCATGATCGTCGGTGAAGCTATGGCAAATTCCGTAGGTATCATGGCACGTGCAGCATCCGCCCTCTCCAACGCAGGTATCAACCTCCGCATCGTTAACCAGGGTGCATCCGAGATCTCCATGATGTTCGGCGTATCCGAGTCTTACTGCTCATATGCCGTAAAGGTACTCTACAAGGAGCTCTTCCGTTACTGATACCGCTCGAAAAATAAGCTAACGAGACCGGGTAGTGATCTTCACTGCCCGGTATTTTTTTGCCGATTAAACGTGTTAGTCGCTAAGTATTCATAATAGCGAATTGACACCATATACGACACCACATAAAATAACCTTATCCGATTTGAAAGCGAGGAAAACGAAGATGAAAAAAGTTGGTGATTATCTTAAGCTTCCTTATAGACTGGTTATAGTTCCTGATCCTGACGAGGGCGGGTTTGCTGTAAGCTATCCTGATCTTCCCGGCTGCATAAGCACCGGAGATACAATAGACGAAGCGGTCAAAAACGCTGAAGATGCTAAGAAAGAATGGATCACAGCCGCGATTGCTGATGGCATTCCTGTTCCCGAACCAGTCTCAGATGATCTCGAAAACTATTCCGGGCAATTCAAAATCCGTATTCCTAAAAGCCTTCACCGTTCTCTTTCGATTCACGCAAAAGAAGAAGGCATAAGCATGAATCAATATTGTTTATATCTGTTATCTAAGAACGACAGAAGTGCATAAAAGAAAAGGGGTTATCGCAAAGATAACCCCTTGTAGTTTATTTAGTTTCGCTAAAATCAAGTATTTGCGTCACCATTGTTGTCGCCGCCAGCGCCACCATTGCCGCCTTGGTCACCGCCCTGCTGGCCTTCACCCTGGCCTTCACCCTGGCCCTGCTGACCTTCACCTTGACCCTGCTGACCTTCACCCTGGCCCTGCTGACCTTCACCCTGGCCCTGCTGACCTTCGCCCTGGCCCTGCTGACCTTCGCCCTGGCCCTGCTGACCTTCGCCCTGGCCCTGCTGACCTTCGCCTTGGCCCTGTTGACCTTCACCCTGGCCTTGCTGACCTTCTCCGCCCTGAGTAGGTTTCTGGTCGGATTCACCGGGTTCAACAGAGTTAGGATCAACAGTAGTAGTTGTTGTCGTCGTAGATCTTGTATTCCAGATTTGGTCAGTCTGGACAGCTGTTGTTGTCATGTGGGTTGTTGTCTCGAAGGGATCATCTGTCGGCACAGGAGTGGGATCGCCTGTCATCTCGGAAGTTGCATCGTTATATGTCGGATCATCTTCCAGGAGATATGCGCTCATAACGTAACCGTTCTTATTGTCCTTAGTTACGATCAGAGAGAATGAGTTATCAAGCTCCTTTTGAAGGATTACTGCATCACCGCGGTTAAGGACTGCGACTTCCGTAGAATCCAATGAAGCTTCGGAATAAACCTTTACTTCATCCATAGCGCAGTAGCGTACAGCTGTTCCTGCAGAATTAGGAAGCGTTGTGGTAGCTTCGGTGAAATTGATGAGATCCTTCATATTGAAGATCATGAAAGTGACGCCGAAGCCCAACAATACGCAAATGACAAAAATAACGATAGGAATGATTATTGTCTTAATTCTTTCCTTCTTCTCATTTACGATAGGCTCTTCCTCTGAAGAATCAGAATCTGATGAGATATTATCTCCGGGAACATAATTGATCGTATCAGAAGCATCGTTGCCGGAATCAAAATCAAAGAATGCGCTTGAGCCAGCGGCTGCCTTAGCAGCATTGCCGGGCCTTGCAGCCATAGTAGCTTCTGTTCTCAGGTTGCTGTTGATAACTGCATCGCCGGGAAGCAGGAATGTTGATTCGACCTTAATATCGATAAGTGTAAGGCCTGACTTAAGACCATAGCTCAAAGCGGAATTGATGATCTCCTTGGCCTTGACCTCAGTAGATAAAGGCTTTGCGATGATCGCATTGCGCATCTGTGAAGGAAGCTTTCTTGAAAGACCTACGCCCATGAGGAACAACTCGTCGTTGTCCTGGAGCTTTAAGTGAACCTTCTTGTCCGCATTGACAGGACCTTCCTGGGGCATCTTTCCGAGATACTGTGTAAGGTTCATGTTCTCGGGATGTGTGAGCTCTTCAGATGCCTGGATAGCGCCCATCTGGACATATCTGTGTGCGACGGTCTGCTCTTCTGTAAGGAGCATGACGCGGTTATTTCTGAATAAGACTGCCTTAGTAATACCTACGTGGATAACTCTGAGGATGTCGCCCTCGATAACGAACATAGACATTGAAGTCTTGAACTGCTTGCCCTTGTTGGCAGCGAAATTGCAGACTTTTACGTTGAGGTTATTGATTACCTGATTTGCAAAACCGTCGAAATCAAGTACTGCCTGGTTTGAGCATGCAGCGGCGATCTTTTCGAGCTCTGCGTTGAGCTCAAGATTCAGGACTGCTGAAAGGTTGTCAGGACCAATAGTAGAGAATATTGCGCAGATCTGGATAGGAGATGTCGATCTGGCTGTTCTCAGGAACTCATTAGGGAAATCTTCGATCTTACGTGAAAGCGTAAGAAAGAATACATTCTCCTGAGGATCACCCTGAACCAGATTGGTCTCAGCAATACAAGTAGCTACTGTCTTACTCATCGTTATTCACCCCAAATATATTCGTTAAGCTTTTGCTTCTGGGTAGCAAAATCAATCTTCATCATCCAAGGATCATTCTGGATCTCATAGAGTCCGTCATCAGGAACTCTGTGCTCTTCCAAATGATCAATACAGTCGAAACAATTAAATGCCACACGCATTATATCAGTAGAGCGCATATTTGTCTCGAAAACTCCCGCAGAATCGTTGAGGAGCTGAAGCTTAGCTGCATAAGACATCTCATTAACCTTCTTCATTAGAGCCGTAGCAACAGTTCTCTGTCTTGAAGCTCTTACGAAGTCAGAATCGAGATATCTGATTCTCATCCATGCAACTGCCTGATGTCCGTCAAGTGTCTGAAGACCGCTGTTAGTAAGGTGCGGCGAGGTATTGTTGTCGAGAGTATACATCTCATCGAGATAGCGGTTAGCATGCGAAAGCTCTTCGGGCTTGATATCAATATCTACACCGCCGCAAAGATCGATGATCTCAGCTGCGCTTCCGAAGTCGAACATTACAAAGCGCTGGATGTCTAATCCGAATGTGATGTTGATCGTGTTGATCATCTCACCTACACCACCGTAATGGTAAGCGGAATTAAGCTTGTTAAGTCTTGTACCAAGTGTATCCGGCGTATCACCTATATAAACACCGGTGTCTCTCATGAGAGTAATGAGCTTGAGAGAATTCTCGCGCTTGTTGATGGATAAGACCATCATGCAGTCAGTACGGCATGTATAGTCATCAGTCCCTCTCGCGTCGATACCGAAAACAAGGATATTCTCAATATCCGGATCCTTCTGCTTGACCTCAATGATAGGATGTGCGGGATCATAATAAAGCCTTGTATGGCCGCCTTCTTTCCATGAAGAAGTTACATCTCCGCCCGTAGTACTGCTGTTCTGTTCAATATCGATCGTCGAGTAATCTTCTTTGCTGACGATGGGGACCGCTACGAACGTTCCGCCGAACAAGTAAGCCCAATAAAGATAGAAGCCTACACCCAGTCCGACAATGGCTGCGAAAATCCTGACAATATATTGAGGGGCCTTTGACTTCTTACGGGGTGAATTCCCTTCGAAGTCACGGTCATGTTTACTCATTGTTACCGTTAATCTCCATATAATCTCAAAAAAGTCCTTCAATTATATCATCAGAACCCTATTTGACTATTATTAAACAATAGAAGAAAACTGTGGCAAATCCGCGTGTTTTGTATAAATGGCATAATCAAAAAGGGGCTGTGACAAAAGTCACAACCCCTCGTGTTTATCTGGTTAAAGTATCAGATTATCAGATGCAGCCCTGAGCGATCATAGCGTCAGAAACCTTAAGGAGACCAGCGATGTTAGCGCCGACAACGTAGTTGTTCTCGCAGCCAACTTCCTTAGCTGTAGCATCAACTGTGTGGAAGATGTTCTCCATGATGCCCTTAAGTCTAGCGTCAACTTCCTCGAATGTCCAAGAAAGACGAGCGCTGTTCTGGCACATCTCAAGACCGGATGTAGCAACACCACCAGCGTTGGAAGCCTTACCGGGTGTGAAGAATACGCCGTTGTCCTGGAGGTACTTTGTAGCTTCGAGTGTTGTAGGCATGTTAGCGCCCTCACCGACTACCTTTACGCCGTTAGCAACGAGTGTCTTAGCAGACTCGAGTCCGAGCTCGTTCTGTGTAGCGCAGGGAAGAGCGATGTCGCAAGGAATTGTCCAGATGCCCTTTGAACCGTTCTCGTCTGCTGTGTATGTAGCGGAAGCAACCTGATCAGCATACTCGCTGATTCTGCCTCTCTTAACTTCCTTGATGTCCTTAACGATATCAAGCTTGATGCCCTCAGGATCATAGATGTAACCGTTGGAGTCAGAAAGTGCAACGACCTTAGCGCCGAGTTGCTGAGCCTTCTCTGTAGCATAGATAGCAACGTTACCTGAACCGGAGATAACAACTGTCTTGCCTGCAAAAGATGTGCCCATCTTCTCTGTAAGGAGTGCATTTACGAAGTAGCAGAGACCATAACCTGTAGCCTCTGTTCTTGCGAGGGAGCCGCCGAAGCTGAGCTTCTTACCTGTAAGAACGCCGGAGAACTCGTTAACGATCTTCTTGTACTGACCGAACATGAAGCCGATCTCTCTTGCGCCTGTACCGATGTCGCCTGCAGGTACGTCGAGGTCAGGTCCGATGTGTCTGTAAAGCTCACGCATGAAGCTCTGGCAGAAAGCCATTACTTCGTTATCAGACTTGCCCTTAGGGTCGAAGTCAGAACCACCCTTAGCGCCGCCCATAGGGAGACCTGTGAGGGAGTTCTTGAAGATCTGCTCGAAGCCGAGGAACTTAAGGATGCTGATGTTAACAGAGGGATGGAGTCTCAAACCGCCCTTGTAAGGTCCGATAGCGCTGTTGAACTGAATTCTGTAACCGCGGTTAACCTGAATTCTGCCGTTATCGTCGATCCAGGCAACTCTGAAAATGATCTGACGCTCAGGCTCTACGATTCTCTCAAGAACCTGCTTCTCGATAAGCTCAGGGTGTACCGGAAGTGCGGGAGCGATAGAGTTAAGGAATTCATATACTGCCTGGTGAAATTCAGGCTCATTAGCATTCCTTGCCATAACCTTCTGCATGAGATCGTTAAGATACTCATTCTCAATCTTGTAATCCATAAGATTTCCACCTTTCTTTGCCCGGACAGTTTTTGCAAGTTCATCGGGCTAAAAATTCATTTTGTAGACTGAAAGCTTAGGTTATCAAACCTAGTTTAAACCAATCGTTAAGTATAGTATTACAACACTTTCTCAATTTCAATAGGCAAATAAAAAATGAAAGTTCGCATTTGCGAACTTTCATTTTGTGAAATGCTGTATTCAACTCAGATTAATTTGCCGTCAATTGGTCTCACTTGTTCCCGGTACGACAAAGCCAGTACTTTCAGTGGTTTTATCGGCAAAAGGATCATTCTCGATGACCTCTCCCCAAGAATCGACACCGAAGATCTGGGACAACTCGCCGTAATTGATAAGATTAGTGAACCTGTCGATCGCTATAAATATGATCAGAACGAAGATCAGGGCCAGAAGTCCTCTTCTGATTATCATCATACGTCTCTCGGCATTGAACTTCTCATCAACACGCTTCTTGGTCGTATAGCCTACAACCACATAGACTCTGTTGATATCAGTTCTCTTCGGTCTGTTGCGGTACTCTTTGATCTTGCGCTTTACATAGGCCTTGAACCTGTTAGGCAGACCTTTGAAAAGTCTTATAGTCGCACGGTACGAACAGCCTAAGAAATCGAGCACGACACTGCTTAAGTCGTTGCCTGAAGAAGGTGATGTAGTTCTGTCTTCCTGATTCATAGCCATAGTAATTACCTGGAGCGATTATAGCATTGTTTGTCTGAAGCAAAAAGCCATTGCACCTTTATACCTCATTATTCCTCCAAATCATTACCTTTCGCCTTGTTATTTTTCTTATGCGGATAATAAATGGCAGTAAGAGTATTGATCGCATGTGATTTTAAACGGTAGAACGTAGCGCGGCTGATATAAAGCGCATCACTGATCTTACCCGGATCCAAATTCACATAGTAATAGAGATACAGGAGTCTGCTTAACGGATACTTAATAGAAAGGATCTTGCTAAGCAGCATCGTTGCCCGCCTCCTTCTCTGCGTCAGCTCCATATACTCTTTCTCCATTGACATAATGAACTTGTCGTAACCTTCAGAGAAATTGATCATCAGGTCATTCATGTCTTTCTGACCGCCCGAAATAAAGGCCGGATCGCTGACCTTGCATGGAGAATAGAATCTGGCATACAGATCCATAAGTCTCTGCTTCTTATCTTCATGAGCTTTACACAGTTCTGCGAACAGAGCTTCTTCAGCAGTCGTGTGATAACTGATATCTGCTCGAAGATAATTGAGTCTTGTAATGATGATCGCTCTTGCCTCTTCAAAAGATGATGCATTACCGATCATGTCACCGTTTCGATTATTCCTCTGCGGTACATCGTCATACAAAAGTGCCATAAAAACCCTCCTTAAATAAAGTTTTAAAATGATTTATATATTTAAAGTCCATAGACTTGTTATTTTTTTCGAGAACAATTGTTTGACTGTAAAAAAAAGAATGGTAATATTATAGAAAATATGTTTGGAGGTTCGGCTATGCAGACCGGAGATAAGAAAACTATTGACCGTGTATATAATTACATCCGTAACTATATTGAACAGAATCAGATATCACCTTCGGTACGCGATATTTGTGCCGGTGTCGGACTCAAGTCTACATCTTCAGTCCACACATATCTAAAGCAACTTGACAGTCAGGGTAAGATCGAATACAGACCCGGACTTCGAAGAGCTATCGTCATAAAGCAGGATTCCGAAGACTTCGGCCAGACAACTTCCGAATCAACTGGTGTGACGAATCTAAGCGGCTACAGACAAGTTCCCGTAGTCGGTAAGATAACAGCCGGTATTCCTATTCTCGCGCACGAGGATTACAGTGATTCTTTCCTGGTCAGCAAATCAATTATTGGAGATTCCGAAGCTTTTATGCTTAAGGTCCGCGGCAATAGTATGATCAATGCTCATATCCTTGACGGTGACCTGATTATCGTCCGCAAGCAGAGTTCCTGCGAAGAGGGCGATATTATTGCTGCTTTGATCGACGAAGAAGCAACAGTTAAGCGTTTTGGCAAAAAGAATGGTATTCCATATCTCTTCCCTGAGAATGATGATTATTCGCCTATTCCCTTCAACACCGAAGGGTGCAGGATTCTCGGAAAGGTAGTAGGATTACACCGATATTCGATTGATTGATTACCTCCGTCTTGGAAAAACTACTAGAGTACTATCATTATGTTTGCTCTGCAGAGATTTTCAAGCAACTATCTGTAAATTAAGTTTTATTGAGACAAGTCTTGAAATTTAATTGATTTAATCAAGTGTGAATTTTATTAACCATCATCATAAAAAACAGCCTCACACCGGCAAAAAGCGGTTTGAGGCTTTTACTTTATTTAATATTTTTTCACCTTTAGAGAAAAGAATGAAGAAATTATTTCCTGAAATTCAAGATGTTTACAATTCGGCGAGAATTAGATTAGATAATCGCTCACTTAATAGTAATTAAATCCAAAATCTTCTTCGCATTAACAAATGGCTCATCCGGCTTGACCGGCGTAACATCTTCTCCCATGCTGCGAAGCCATGTAAGCTGCCTCTTCGCATAGTGTCTTGTGCCGATCCTTATCCTGTCAGCAGCCTCTTCCAAAGACTCTTCGCCTTCAAGATATTTAAGCATTTCTTTATAGCCTATTGCCTGCCAGCATGTCGAAGTCCTGTCGACATTCAGGCTTTGCAGCATTTTTGCTTCTTCGACAAGGCCGTTCTCTATCATGATGCCGACTCTTCTGTTGATCCTGTCGTATAGCACTTCCCTGTCCCAATCGATCATGAACACCTTAAACGGATACTCAGGTCCGCTTGCTTTAGACCTTCTGTTCTTTTCTGTAAAAGTCATGCCAAGCGCATCATATACAGCAAGAGCCCTTATTACGCGTCTGGTGTTATTGGGCTCGATATTTGCGGCAGCTTCGGGATCGATCTCCTTAAGCCTTGAATACAACGGCTCAATGCCATTCTTCTCATATTCTTCGGTAAGCTCTCTTGTTACCTTTATCTCAGCGTCTTCATCACCGGTACCGTAATCAAGGCCGTAAAGAAGTGAGGAAATATATTGACCGGTGCCTCCGCAGACGACCGGCAGTTTGCCTCTTTCCAAAATATCCCTGATCACAGGGAGAGCCGCGCTCAGATAATCGTAGACCGAGAAGTTCGTACCGGGTTCGACGATATCAGTCATGTAATGCGGGATATCACCGATCTCTTCCTTCGTATCTTTCGCCGTTCCGATATCAAGCCCTTTATATATCTGCATCGAATCTGCACAGACCAGTTCGCCGTCTGCGGTCTTACAGATCTCCAGAGCAAGCGCGCTTTTGCCGCTCGCAGTAGGTCCTGCGATTATCGGTATATAAGAATACTTTTCGAAAACCGGAAAAGACGTATTCATCAGACTATTCTCTTGAAGTTCTTCTCGTAATCTTTTTTGGAGACAGTAAAGAACGTAGGTCTTCCGTGCGCACAGTGATAAGGATCTTCTAGCTTTGAGAGCGACTGAATAAGCTGCATGGCTTCCTGCTGTGTGATCTTATCTCCTGCCCTGATCGCTGCCTTGCACGCAGTTGTCTGAATGAGCTGATACCATATCTCAGATTTGGAAGGCACTTCGCGCTTAAGATCTGTAAGTATCGCCTGGAAAATATCAGACTGTTTGCCGGCTTTTCCGAGCGGAACAGTCCTTACGGCGATCTGTCTGTCGCCAAGAAGTTCAAGCTCAAAACCGTTGTCTTCAAAGCGGCTTAAGTTATCTTCGACAAAACTGTAATCTTCCCATGAAAGCGTCAGGATCTGCGGAGCTAAGACCTGCTCGACCGCAGGCTTTACGCCCGGCTTTTTCTTAACCATAAATTCTTCGTAGAGCACACGCTCGTGTGCCGCGTGCTGGTCTACTATGAAGCAGACATCCTCATTCTGAAGGATGATATATGTCGAGAATATAATGCCGACAAAGCTTGCAGCGGCAAGTCTGTCGATATCTGTCAAAGTCCTGTTCTCCTGAACGTCTTCGATGATGGCAGGAGCGGGAGCAGCGGTCTCGAAAACTTCCGGGACTGCCGGTTCATCAGTCTTTCCGGAAGGCTCACCGGTAGTCTCTTTAAGCGCCTCTATATCAGGCTTAAACTCCGACAATATCTGCAGGAGCTTATTGGCCTGCACAGGATTTCCCTGGGGCTCCAATCTATGTGATGCTGAAGGCGCAGATGAAGGTCTTGCGGAAGACTTAGGCGCAGCGGCCGCAGTAGAGAAATCATATCGGAGCTGTGTGCCTGTATTTGCTTCCTCTTCCACCTTTTCGGCTATGCCGTTGAAGGTCATCCCGGCTTCGCCGCTCTTTGTAAGAGCGTCCTTTATCCCGTGATAAACGAGCCTGAAAATATCTCCGTCATTGCTGAATTTAACTTCCGATTTCTGCGGATGAACGTTTACGTCAACAGTGCCGGGCTCACAATATATCATCAGGAAACAGATCGGGAACTTGTTTTTCATTACGGCATTTTTGTAAGCCTCGTCGATCGCGGCAGATACCGTCTTGCTGTGGATCAGACGGCCGTTTACAAACACGACCTGAAGTCCTCTGTTGCCTCTTACAAATGATGTGAGACCTGTAAAGCCTTCTATCCTTCCGCCTTCGTACTTAAAGCTTACGGGAACAAGTGCTTTGGCAGTTTCTTTACCATAAACGGCATAGACCGCATCAAGAGCAGATCCGTTGCCCGGTGTTGTAAAAAGCACAGAACCGTCTTTGATCAGTTTTATCGATATCTCGGGCGCGATAACTGCAAGCTTCTCGATAAGGCCTGTAATATACATGCCTTCCGTCGAATCTTTCTTAAGGAACTTATATCTCGCAGGAAGATTCTTAAACAGATTTCTTACTTCAACAGTAGTTCCGGTGCAAGCGGGGCTGTCGTATGTTCCTTTAAGCGAACCGTCTTCATAAACAACTTTGGTGCCTTCTCCCTCTCCTTTAAGGCAAGTCGTAAGGGTTACGTCTGAGCAAGCTGCAATAGATGCCAATGCCTCTCCTCTGAAGCCCATCGTAGAGAGCGAATAGATATCTTCTATGGAGTGAAGCTTGGATGTGGCATGTATAAGAAACGCTTTTTCCGCATCTTCCCTGTCCATTCCGCAGCCGTCGTCAGACACGCGGATAAGCGATATTCCGCCGCCTGCGAATTCAACGGTAACCCTTGTCGCGCCGCTGTCTATCGCATTATCAACAAGCTCCTTGACTACCGAGACAGGACGCTCGATAACCTCGCCGGCCTTGATGGCATTGGCGGTCTTGGTATCTAAAACATTAATCCTGCCCAATGTCTTCCTCCGAGCACTTCTGCTTCAATTCATAAAGGATATTCATAGCTTCGATCGGCGTTAATCTCGTAGGATCGAGATCTCTTAAAGTCTGGCGGATCTTATCTTCCTTCCTGTAAACGACGTTGTCAGGGTTAAAGAAAGATTCCTGTCCCGGCATAACGTCCTTGGAAAGCTCTTCATCATTACCCATGGTCTCGCGGTTACCCTTGACCTTGAACTTTCCGATCCTCTCAAGCTCAGAAAGAATAGCTCTGGAGCGCTTCAGAACATCTGAAGGGAGACCTGCCAGTCTTGCTACTTCGATACCGTAACTGTCAGAAGTGCCGCCGTCTGAGATCTTATGCAGGAAGGTAACGCTGTCGCCCTCTTCCTTAACTTCAACGTGGTTATTATATACGCCTCTGTTAAGGCGCTCGAGCTGGTTAAGCTCGTGATAATGCGTCGCGAAAATCGTCCTCGAATAAAGTATATTCGGATCGATAATGTACTCGATGACTGCCCAAGCGATTGACAGACCGTCATAAGTGCTTGTGCCTCTTCCTACTTCGTCAAGGAGCAGAAGGCTCTTACGCGTAGCGTTCTTTAAGATGTAGGACACTTCCCTCATCTCCACCATGAATGTTGACTGGCCCGTCGAGATATCATCAGATGCGCCGATCCTGGTAAAGATGTGATCGACAAGTCCTATTTTCGCGCTCCGTGCAGGAACAAACGAACCGATCTGCGCCATAAGCACGATAAGTGCAGTCTGCCTCATGAATGTTGATTTACCTGCCATGTTAGGACCGGTAAGCACCATAAGCCTCTTCTCTTCATCCATGGTGATGTCGTTGGGCACGAACGTCTCGTGCGATGATCTCATCATCTGCTCAACGACAGGATGTCTGCCGCCCTTGATCTCAATGATCTCAGAATCATCAATGGAGGGCTTAACGTAATTCTCCACTTCTGCAAGCTCGGCAAGAGAAGTGATAACGTCCGTCTGCGCGACAGCCCTGGCAGTACCGAAAAGCTTATCTGATACGGCACATACCTTCTCGCGGATCTCCGTAAAGAGCTCATATTCCAGAGCAATGCGGCGTGAAGAGGCACTGACGATCTTATCTTCAAGCTCCTTGATCTGCGGCGTGATATAACGCTCGTTATTTACGAGGGTCTGCTTTCTTACATACTCTTCAGGGACCTTATCCGATTGGCTTCTCGGGATATCGATGAAGTATCCGAAGACCTTGTTATAACCGATCTTAAGCGTCTTGATGCCCGTTCTCTCGCGCTCGTTATTCTCAAGCTGAAGGATATATTCCTTGGCATTCTTGGCAAGGTCATAAAGCTCATCGCATTCCGCGTTATATCCGCGCTTGATGATGTCGCCGTCTTTAACAGTTATGGGAGCATCTTCGTTGATGGATTTCTCCAAAAGTTCTGCTATCTCTGTAAGAGGATCCATCGATGTCTTTATCTCTTTGAACATGCCCTTGGAGAACTCCTCAAGGCCTTCTCTTACGAACGGGATCTTGCGCAGTGAATTACGAAGGGCCAGCATATCTCTTGCATTGCATGTGCCAAGAGACACTTTACCTGCCAGACGCTCGATATCGTAAAGTCCGGAAAGGCCTTCCATTATCTGCTGGCGTGCCATGTATTTCTCTTTTGCTTCCTCGACGGCATCGAGCCTTCTGTTGATAGCCTTGACCGAGATCAGGGGCTCTTCTACCCATTTGCGCAAAAGTCTTGCGCCCATGGATGTCTTTGTCCTGTCGATAGCCCAAAGAAGCGAACCCTTCTTCTGCTTCGTCCTGATGGTAGATGTAAGCTCCAAGCCCGTACGTGTCGCGATATCAAGCTCCATCGTATCAGAGATCTTGTAGCATCTTACGACATCAAGATATGTGACTTTATCGGTCTGAGTCTCCTCGGCGTAAAGGATAAGCGCCGCGCAGGCACAGTACATCATCTCGGGATTATTGAACAGCTTGGCATCCTGTACGGCAGCTCCGCTGTTCCTGAAAAGACTCTCAGAAAAGTCTCTGTCGTTTCTTCTGGTAAGAGCGATATCAGTGCCGCTCCTTATCGCCTGTATCTCAGGCGTGCCCTCAAAATTGGAATTATAAATGATCTCTGACGGAGAATATTTTCCGATGAGATTAATAAGATGTTCGCCGTTATCAGTAAGCGTAAGCTGTGTGGCCTCAAAATCACCCGTGGATATATCCGCGCAGGCAACGCCGAACTGGCTTCCGACGCAGTAAATGCTCATGAGGAAGTTATTCTTGCGGTCTTCAAGTCCGCCTGATTCGGTGATGGTACCGGGCGTAAGGATCTTGATAATGCCTCGCTTAACAAGGCCTGTAGCGACTGAAGGGTCTTCCAATTGCTCGCAGATGGCAACCTTGTATCCTGCCTGAACGAGCCTGTTGGCATAGGTCGAATATGCATGAAAAGGAATGCCGCACATCGGCGCTCTGTAGCCCGATCCGCAGTCTCTTCTGGTAAGCGCGAGTTCAAGGATCTTCGCGGCTTTTACCGCGTCATCGAAAAACATCTCATAGAAATCGCCGAGCCTGTAAAGAAGGAACGAATCCCGGCACTTTTCCTTCATCTCGGCATAGTGCTGCATCATGGGAGAAAGCTCTTCAGGCTTTAAGTCTGAAAGGCTCATCGGGAACTGGCCGGCAGCTTTAACGTTATTCTCATCAAAACCGTTGTTATCAGTCACGATCATTCTCCCTTCAAGCTGACAAGCTCGCCGTCAACAGAATAAGGTCTTGCGCGGTCTATCCTTACCTCACAAAGTCTCCCCTCAAGATAATCAGGGCCGACATCGATTCCGAGATCTTCAGGGATAGTAAAGTTGACCAGATGGTTAGTGATTGTCCTTCCGGAGAAAGTCATATCGCCTGCTTTGCTGATACCTTCGATCAGGACTTCCATGGTCTTGCCGATAAGCTTCGCATTAGATTCTTCCGCATAACGGTTTGTATACTCGGTAAGCCTTCCAAAGCGGCCGGTTACTACGTCCTGAGGTATCTGGTCAGGGAAGCTTGCGGCCTTCGTGCCGGGTCTTGCGGAATATTGGAAAGTAAATGCCGCATCAAACTTAGCCTTCTCGACAGCATCAAGTGTCTCCTGGAAATCTTCTTCAGTCTCACCTGGGAAACCTACGATAATGTCAGTCGTAAGAGATCCTCCTTCTACCTTGGATCTGAAAGTATCCACGATCTCCTGGAATCTCTCGATCGTATAAGGCCTGTTCATAGCCTTGAGAACGGTATTTGAGCCTGACTGCATGGCAAGATGCAGGTGCTTTTCGACATTGGGGCGTGTCGCCATGATGTCGATAACTTCATCTGAGAGGTCCTTAGGATGCGAAGACATGAATCTCACCCTGGAGAACTCGGAAAAATCAGAAGCGGCCCTTAAGATATCGGCAAAAGTCTTACCGTCTTCGCCCTTGTATGAATTGACGTTCTGGCCCAGGAGCATTACTTCCTTGTAGCCCTGCGAAGCGAGCTCGGACAATTCCTTAACGATCTCATTAAAGTCTCTGGACCTCTCCCTGCCTCTTGCATAAGGCACGATGCAGTAAGAACAGAAGTTGTTGCAGCCGTACATGATAGGCACGAGCGCCCTGAACTTTCTCTTCCTGTCGATCGGGAAAAAGTCATCTTCAGCGATATAGTCGTCAGCTGAGATGTTTACGAGCTGCTTATTCTTACGGATGGCATCCCTCATAAGGATAGGGAACCTGTGCAGCTGCTGCGGATCGAAAACAAGATCAACGTAAGGATAGGACTTCTTTATCCTCTCGACGTTCTCGGGGACCTTCATCATGCAGCCGCCGACAGCGATGACCACGTCGCGGTCATTCTTCTTCAATGTCTTAAATACACCAAGATTGCCGAATAAGTGCCTGTCTGCATTTTCTCTGATCGAGCACGTATTAAATACGATAACGTCGGCATCATCGAGTTCCCCGCCTGATGACGGTGTAAGTCCCATCGAAGCCAGCATTCCGGAGAGCTTCTCCGAGTCTGATTCGTTAAGCTGGCAGCCGTATGTCAGGACGTTATATGTAAGATCTCTGCCTTTTCTGGCGCCTAAAGAGGAGAAATACTCCTTAAGCTCATTTATCGCAGAATCAAAATCAAGTTTATCTAAATCTGTAGTCTTAATAATCGCCATTTACAGCCTCATTTCATATACCCGCTAATTATACAGTAAATCGCCTCTTATTTTTAATAAAAATTGGCAGACCCGTTAATATTTGTTTTTTAGGCGAAAAACTATAAAATATACAGGTTAAAAACATTCGGGGAGATATTATGACAGCTAAAAAGCTTAAGATATCGACATTTTTACTGGTACTGCTAATGGCGCTCACCTCGCTTTATGCTTTCGCGGGAGCCCGTGTGCAGGCTGATGAGACATATCAAGACGACCCTAACGACGGTATCGTTACGGCCTCCGAACGCAAGACAGACCTCCTTAATGAGGTAATGGCTGACATTCCACCTGTTTCCGCTTCATCTTATGTTCTTTTCGATGCCAACAGCGGCTCGATCCTCTTAGGCAAGGATTACGATGTCCAGAAAGAACCGGCTTCCATGACCAAGGTCATGACGATCCTTCTGGCTTTGGAGCGCCTTGAGATGACAGATATGGTAACCATCAATCACGACATGGCCGAAGCCATTAAAGCGATAACTGATGACTACGTTAAGCTCGGACTTCAGGAAGGCGAAGAGATAAGCGTAAAAGACCTTGTTTATGCCGCAGTCCTCACATCGGCAAACGATGCAAGCCTTGCTCTCGGCATGTACATATCAGGTACGGAAGAAGCTTTTTGCGAATTAATGAACGCCAAAGCCTCCGAGATCGGGTGCCTCAATACTCACTTCTCTTCTGCTTATGGTCTTTCGACGCCTGATAACGTCACCACTCCTTACGACATGGCCCTGATCCTTAATGAGGCCGTAACCAACACCAATTATTCCGAGATCGCTAAAACTCTCAACTACACCATCAACGCTACAAACAAATACAGCAGCGTAAGAGACATCACCAACGCCAACAGATTCATAAATACCACAAAATTCAGTTATGAATACTACATCGGCGGAAAGACCGGCTTTACCAACACGGCCGGATACACTCTCTGCGCAGCTGCAAAGAAGAACAACAGATTGCTCATCGGCTGCGTCTTCAACGCTACAAGCGCAGATATCAGATATTCTGACCTTATCTCGCTTTTCGATTACGGATATGCAAATTTCGCGACAGTCGAGATCACCGAGAGCGAGTTCACTCCCCTGATCGATGAAGCACACGGACAGATGGAAGACCTTCTTTCTGACACTAACCTTTACATCTCCGAGCAGAGAGTCGTTCTTGACCACTACATCACGACAACTTCCTCCAGAGCGCAGCTCGGAAGCACGAACCGCATCGACTTGTCCAATGCTCTTATCGACACCTCGGCAGAGCAGCAGGTGCTCGAGATACCGCTGTGCAAAGCATATTCGGACAAAACTTACCTGATAGGCACACTGGTCGTAAAGATCGATAAAAAGTCAGGTGTCGTAGAGATCAATCCGGAGAAAAAGACGAATCTTACAAGTGTCAGAAGCATCCTGATCACATTCGCCGTTCTGTCGGGCTTAATTCTCCTGCTCGTTATCGTGCTCCTCATCTTCCGTGCACGCATAATCAAGCGCCGCAGGGACGAAGTCACGAAGCGCGCAAATATGCTCTGATATCAGGAATCTTTTTTACTGCAGTCGTCGCAGATCCCGTAAAATACGGTGCGTTTAGGATCGAGCATGAATCCGTGCTCTTTCTCTACATGCTCGAAAAACTCATTTATCTCATCGCAGCTTAAATGAATAAGCTTGCCGCATGTCTCGCACTTCATGTGATAACATTTGCCGCTGCTGCAATGGTCCGTGCCAATGTATTCATAACAGGCGGGTGATTTCTCATCGATAATATACTTGTTTACGAGGCCTTCGGTGGTAAGCCTGTCCAAACGTCTGTAGATCGTGGCCTGTCCGATATTGATGCCCTGAGCCCTGAAATGATCGGATATCTCCTGGCTGGTAAAATGTGAGCCCTTGTTATCCTTGAGGAAATTCAAGATCTCACATGACTGTTTTGTATTGTAAGCGCCTTTCTGCGTTCTGGGCATCTGTCTTTAGGCCTCCATCAATTATATGCCTGGTTTCTGCTGCGTTTAACAGCCTCAACGATAAAAGGAACGGCTCCGAGCAAAACGAAAACGACTCCAAGACCAAGATCCCTTAAGACAAGACCGCGCACATAGTCATCACTCAGATAATAATATGAACCTTTGATCGCTGCGAGGAAAGTAACTTTGGTGAAATACTCACCCGACTCATACCATATCTTGTATGCTTCATATACTTGCATAACAAGCACCAGATAATTAGCCATAACGACCGTAACCAAGGAAACGACGATCGAGATTACCAGTCCTTTTGTACTGTTCTTCTTAGTAAAAACCCTGTAGCCGATAATGGCAAAGGTAATGATCGCGATACCGCATACAGGACGGAAAAGATCGAGCCATAAAAGGCCACACCAAATGGCGCCGCCGATAAGCGAGAGCAAAAATGCTCCCAGAATACCGAGCCAGACTTTTTCCCTGTCGTCTAAGAAATCGTCTTTTTCCTTAAGAATAACGTCGTTGTCCACGTGTTATGATCCTTCCTTACGAATCGTCCTATATCCTAACAGTTATAATATCACATTTTAAGAGCCCGCTTCTCTTTGGAATTCATCTAAGAACTCTTCCAGATATGTGTGGCGGATCTCTGACATCTGCTTTGCTTCTTCAGTATTCATTTTGTCTTTGAGCAACAGCAGTTTATCCTGAAAATGCTGCAGAGAAGAATCTAATGTTCTGCCGTTCTTGCCACCGTAAGCGAATGTCCTTGCGATACCGATCGCGCCCATCGCATCCAGCCTGTCAGCGTCCTGAACGATCTTGCCTTCGATGCTTGCAGGGCAGGAATCCTTGTTTTTGCTGAAAGAAACACCGTTTATGATCTCACAGATCAACTCTATATCGGCGGGTTTGACGTGCTGGTCTGTCAAAAAGGACCTTGCATTCATGTTGTTCTCGGTATTAAACAGCTTGTGGTCATCAACATCATGCAGGAGCGAGGCCAGCGCAACGGCCATAAGATTGCATTCCGGATAGCTCCCGGCGATCTTAAGCGCATTGTGATAGACCCTCAGAGAGTGGTCCGGATCGTGTCCGTCAGAATTACCGTTAAAGATATCCTTCAGATAAAGTTTTGCCGCTTCGATTATTTGTTCGTTCATACTATTTACCAGCCTCCCGGCAATCACATTATACCAATCCGGGCCATAAAAACAGGAGCTGCCTTGCGGCAACTCCTGTCCTGAAGCGTATTTGTTTGTGCTTATCAGAGAACTGCGAAATTAATATTGTCAGCCATGTTCTCGAGCTGGGCCTTATCCATAGTCTTGTCGCAGAATCTGAGCAAAACGTTGACGGAGACAAAACTATTTTCAAGATCTGCGAGGATGAGCGCTTTATCCTTGGAAAGACAGAGCGTAACATTCGCGCCGCTCTTGGTGGTGTAATTCCACTGCTCGTAACTGCTGCTTGAGCCGATATTCAGATAAACGGTATCGAAAGTACCCTTCATAACGCGGCCGAGCTGGATGGGATATCCGTCAAATTCGCCATCGACTTCGAAAGTGCCGTCCTTATAGCCGTATCCGCCAAGAAGTGCATCGTTCATAACCGGCTGGCCGAACTTCTCTTCCAAGACCTTCTCGTCCAGATCTTCCAGTCCGCTTTCGTGGAGAGTGAGGTTGTATTTCGCTGCGATCTCGTCAACCTTGTCAGCCATCTCCTGTGAATAAACTCCGTACGCGCCGTATTTTTCATCCCACTCGCTCGTATCGTTACCTGCTGCTTCAAGGATCGCAAAATCAATGTCGTATTTGTCTTCAAACTCGCGCCACTCTTTTGCAGCCAGGTATTCAGGTGTCTCGGCATATCCCTGCAGCGAGATGTACTCTAAATTTCCGACGTACGCAAAGTAATCATCGCTTGTCTTAATGTCAGATTCGGCCATAGGCGGCTGCTCTTCGGATGCTTTGTTGAACAATACGCTGTTTAATCCTCCTCCGAAAGCCGCATATGCTGTAGCGCCTAACGCGGCTACGACTGCGACGGCGATGCATACTGTGACTGCTCCTCTCTTGGATCTCTTGCTGCCATTGTTATTATTTGTGATCTTCATCTTAGTCAACTCCTTTATCCTTTCAGTGGAGACGACATTCTGTTCTTCGAGGTTAACTGAAGAATCTTCGATGTTGTTTAGTAATTCATGAATATGTACTTTCATTAAGATCGTCTCCTTTCGTTTTTTTGCTGAGGATCACCCGGAGTCTCTCGCGTCCGCGCTTAAGTTTGGTCTTGACCGTGGACGGGTTCATCTGCATTTGTTTTGCGATCACCGACACGCTTTGACAGTAGTAATAGAACCTGAGGAAAATCTCTTTATCCGGTTGCGGCATTGAATATACCGCATTTCTAACCATGTTGTCCTGATCTTCCTGAGCAAGCCTGTCAAATTCAGAATCGTCATCTAAGATAAGAATGTCCTCGTCCAAAGGGAGCTCTGCAGCCTTGTCCCGCAACTTCTGCATGGAAAGGCTCCGTGCTACGCGGCTCAAGTAACCTTTAAGGTTCAGAGGGTATAGTTTCTCCGCAGATTGCCACAAAGTCACGAACACATCGGCTGTCACCTCTTCGATGTCCTCATGTGTCATGGAGCTTTGCAATATATTACTAACTACGGTTCCGACATAGCTACTATATCTGTCTATAAACCACTCCAGTGCTTCCTCGTCGCCTTTCTTTAGTAAAGCCAGCGCCTTCGCTTCGTTCACTCGTTTCACCTCAAAATTTTATTCTGAACGGCCGTTCACCTATATAAGTGCATTTTTGTATCAAATGGTTTCACATTTTTCGAAAAATTACTTTTCAGGCTCATTTTATTCATTATTTTCGAGCTTTACACCGGTTAGACGGAGAAAACCCTTTTTCGCTACAAAACTCAAGAAAAAGGTCTGCCGAACCCGGCAAACCCTTCTTGGCAGCAGACAATCCTGACTGAAGACGTATCACGAGCACTGTTCAAAGAAATCCAGTATCAGTTCGTTAGTATTGAACCCTGCTACATCCTCTGCAGGCCACTCGTGTTCGCCTTCCTCGATCTTGACTGACCACACCTGGGTCTTGTTCAGAAAAGCAGTATATTTTGTAAGTTCGGCTCTGCCCGACAGCTGTTCTGTACTTGAAGCACTGAGACCGTTAGCCTGCGCCCAGTATTCCATGACTTTTTCGATCGGCGGGTGAGGCAGGGCTGCCGCCGTATCGTTACCGTCCTTCGAAAATAAGGTGTCATTTGTACCGTAGATCTCGAGCACACCGATACTGGTCTTATCGACCTTTTCATCCCATATCGTATTCGCCATCAATCCCGAAACGCTTGCGACGGCAATGAAAGTGTCCGAGGCTTCCATCGCGACTCTGTGCGCCATGAAGCCGCCGTTCGAGAATCCTGCCGCGAAAGCCTTGGTCTTGGACAGACCGTACTCATCCTGAAGATAGATCACGAGATTAACGAGGTAATCCAGACTGTCCACATCCCTGGTATTCCAGAGACCGCAGTCCCAGCCCTTGCCACCCGTTCCCCGGCCGGGCTGTACATAGCAGACGGCATATCCTCTGGGACAGGCCGTCTCTTCCATATGTGTCTGGCCCTTGAATCCCGAGTTGTTGATATAGAGACCCGTCATCATGAGAATGAGCGGCGTTTTGCTGTCAACCTTCTCTGGCAGGAAAAGCATGAAATCGAACGTCGTGCCTTCGAACTGACACTCATAGGTATTATCTTCGGTCTGGACCACATCAGTGATCTGACTCTGCGGGCGCGGTGCTTTTGCACACGAACAGACCCCCGCGAACATGCTGAGAATCATGACAAATGTTATGATCTTCTTTAACATGGATTATTCCTCCTGCCCCCCAAATGCGCTTCTGCGGATCTTCACCTTTTTGTTAAATATTTTTGCTTTAACGACTACATTATACCAAAGGCATAAAGAAAGGGTTTGCCAGACTTGGCAAACCCTTCTTGGTGGGAAGAGGTGGATTCGAACCACCGAAGTCAGTGACGACAGATTTACAGTCTGTTCCCTTTGGCCGCTCGGGAATCTTCCCATATATATATTCAAATGTTGTGTAATGGTGGGCCTTCGGGGACTCGAACCCAGGACCAACCGGTTATGAGCCGGGAGCTCTGACCAACTGAGCTAAAGGCCCACATCCACACTACACGTGCTTTTCTCAAAGCGCTTGATTAGTATAGTAATTTGTTCTTATTAAGTCAAGAGATAATTTCCGGCACGGGACCGATTTTTGGCCGTGCCGGAAATTTCTTACGAATCGTTAATTATTTTGCTGAGATGTATCCCTTAGCTACAAGGAGTTCAGCCGTAAGGACACCGCCGCCTGCTGCGCCTCTTAAAGTATTGTGTGAAAGGCACGCAAACTTGTAGTCGAAGAGGTTGTCTTCTCTGAGCCTTGCAACAGATACGCCCATGCCGTTCTCAAACATAGCGTCAAGCTTAGGCTGGGGACGGTTGTCTTCCTCGATGTACTGGAGGAAGTGCTTGGGAGCTGAAGGAAGACCGAGCTTGACTGCTTCGCTCTCATAGTTCTGCCATACGGAGATCATCTCTTCCTTGGAAGGCTTGTTCTCGAAGGATACGCTTACTGCAGCCGTATGACCTTCCTGAACTGCTACACGGTAGCACTGAGCGGAGATAACGGGCTTTTCAGCTAGCTCGATATGGTCGCCGGCAAACTTACCCCATACCTTGAGGGGCTCCTTCTCTGACTTCTCCTCTTCACCGCCGATGTAAGGGATTACGTTCTCGATCATCTCGGGCCAGTCCTTGAAGGTCTTGCCTGCGCCTGAGATAGCCTGATATGTGCAGACGGAGATTGCCTTGATGCCGTTTCCGAGGAAAGGTGTAAGGGCAGGTACATAGCTCTGGATGGAGCAGTTAGGCTTAACTGCGATAAATCCTCTCTTAGTACCAAGTCTCTTCTTCTGAGCTTCGATGAGCTGAGCGTGGTCAGCATTGATCTCAGGGATGATCATGGGAACATCTTCTGTCCATCTGTTAGCTGAGTTGTTGGAAACAACGGGGCACTCAAGCTTAGCGATCTTCTCTTCGAGAGCGCGGATCTCATCCTTCTTCATATCTACAGCACAGAAAGTAAAGTCGATCTTGCTGCAGTACTCTTCAATATTATCAGTACCGAAAACTACCATCTTCTTAACTGATTCAGGACAAGGTATATCAAGCTTCCATCTTCCCTCGACTGCCTCTTCGTAAGTCTTACCGGCAGATCTCGGAGATGCGCATAAAGCAACGATCTCGAACCAGGGGTGATCTGCGAGAAGTGTGATAAATCTTTGTCCGACATAACCCGTTGCTCCGATGATGCCGACTTTTAATTTCTGTTCCATTTCCAAATACTCCATCTTATCTTCGCAGTTTTTACTGCGGTTTTTTGTCTCAAATGTCCGCGTATCGTGTACATTTGTCTTTCGACGAAACACATATTAACACAATGACTTTTATATAACAAGTATGACAAATCAACCAAAAGCCCGCCCGGCTTATGTTAGAATTAAGGCAATTAAGCAAATTTTCATGGAGGTCAGCAGCTAATGTCCCCTACGTTTCCGCTTCTTGAGAACTACTGCAGTTACATGATCGCAGCTCTCGGCCGTTCGGAACTCACGGTTAAGGAATACCGCTATGACCTCATTCTTTTCGCCAGGTTCTTAAAGCTCGACAGAGGCATGGTCCCTGAGGATACGCCTCTTGAGGAGATCGATATATCAGATATCGACGTTAAGATCCTGAACAAAGTGACGACAGATGACCTTCTGGCCTTTGTTATCTGGCTCTCGAGATCGCGAAAACAGTCTAATGCCGCAAGAGCAAGGCACATAGCTTCCTTAAGAAGCTTTTTCAAGTATCTGCACTCCAAAAAGAGGATCATCGAGCATAATCCCGCGTACGATCTCGAGTCTCCGAAGATCGGCAAGCGTAATCCTAAGTATTTAACGCTCGAACAGAGCCAGAATCTCCTTAAGGTCGCCTACGATTCGCCCAAAGAATCAAATGAGCGCGACTACTGCATGCTCACGCTCTTCCTTAACTGCGGAATGCGTTTATCCGAGCTCCGCGGGATCAACACCAACGATATCCACGGCACGACTTTAAATGTTATCGGTAAAGGCAACAAGGAACGGACCATCTATCTTAATGATGCCTGCCTTGAGGCCCTTGATGACTGGATGAACAAGAGAGCCACGATAAAGATAAAGCCCGAAGCCGGCAAAGCGTTATTCGTATCAAAGCGCGGCACCAGAATATCCTCTGACATGATACAGATCACGATAAAACGTCTTCTCGAAGAAGCAGGTATCGATACGAGAGTCTATTCCGTGCACAAGCTCAGACACACCGCCGCTACTCTTATGTATAAATACGGCAAAGTCGATATCAGAAATCTTCAGATGATCCTGGGACACCAGAGCGTCTCCACTACCCAGATCTATACACACGTAGATGATGAAGCTCTGCAGAAAGCGATCGAGAGCAATCCTCTGGCAAATTTTGATCCCGAGAAGGGTAAAAAGTAATTACTGTTGATTTTTCTTCTTGAGCAGCTGAAGAACAGTCTTTCCGCCTGTAATGTAATTCCTGAAGATTATGAAGTATAAGATCACAAGCGGAACGAACATTATTATGTAATCACGATAGTATTCCATAGCATCGTAAATGCCGTCTTGAACAAGATACGGCACCTCACGGTAAGCCAGATCAAAGCTGATCACATAATATCTCATAAGGGTAACCGACCAGTTGAGCCTGTCACCTAGCAAAAGCGCTACTGTCGTTATAAAGAGACAGAAAGAAATCTCTAGAGGCGATGTTTTTGCTTTACTGAACATTTCATAGAAAACAATAGGCAGCGCACACAAAACGACGGCGCCTAACACATAGGGCCACATATAATTAAGCACTGCAAGCACAAGCCAGAGAAGGACGCCTACGACCGCGCCGATGACCGCACCTAACATGCCTTTTATGAAATGATCAGGCAGATGCTTTTCAAGTTCTACCTTTTCCGCATATACCATTGCCTGCTGCTGCGCGACTCTCGCTTCATCAAGCCTCTCGGCAATGTCTTTCTGCTCCTGACCGCTCTTATACATCAATGCCGCAAGGCAGTCTGCAAAAGCATTTAAGTCCTGGCAGATATCAAAAGCCTTATCCTCGGACAACTGGTTTGCATCAATGACCAGATCGACATTCGCATGATCAATGTTGTAGAACATGAAAGACTGCGTTTTAGCATAAGCACTCTCAATGTGCTCAGTATAAGGATCATCACCGAATAAGCGCACCTCAGTATGTGCTTTCAGGGTTCCGACATTATCATATAAGACCTCGAAAACGATGCCCTTTATGTTGCCTACGAGCTTTAAAGGACCGTCAAAATTGAAGCCGAGATAATTATTCAGTTCTATAAAAAAGTCGTAATTGTCCATCAAATTCCCCAATAACATACTTGCTGTATGGTACTGAAAACATTGTATCTGAATAAAGAAATGCTGTCTACTTTATCAGTATCCGATCTTCGAAAGGATCGTATCAAGAAGTCCTGCATTTCTGACAGAGAACGCCTCTGTAATATGAGGTGTCTCGCCGTTTTCGATGCAGCGGCCAAGTTGCTCGATCTCGAGGCTGTAGTTCTGCTTCGCAGTGACTTTGCGGTCGATCCTCTCACCTTCAGAGATAATTATGTAGCTTAAGTCGCCTGCCTGGTTGAATTCGACTTCAGAACTGATGATGCCCTTGGAGCCGTGGACATAGAGCATATCCTTGCGTCCGTCTTTTCCGGGATCAAAGATCATACCTACATTAAATGCCGCTCTAACACCGTTCTCGAACTTCATGAGCGCTGAAGAAAAAACATCGACATCCTTATCATTGAATTCAGCATTCGCAAGAACATAATCGATCTCAGAATCTACAAGTGACAGTATCATTGTCGTGCAGTAACAGCCGAGGTCATAGACTGCGCCTCCGCCGAGTTCCTTATAGATACGGATATCATCGAGATAACCCTGTGTAATGAATGACGACTGGATGTAATCAACATCGCCGATCAGGCCGCTCCCGATATCAGCTTTGAGCGCTGCAATATAAGGGCTGTGCAGATACGCATATGCTTCCATAAGAAGCACATTATTCTCCTTTGCTACTGCGAACATCTCCTTAACTTCGTCGCTGTTCAGAGCAAGCGGCTTCTCGCACAATACATGTTTGCCTGCCTTAAGAGCCTTAACGACCCATTCCTTATGAAGATTATTCGGAAGAGGAATATAGACAGCCTGGACTTCCGGGTCTTCTAAGAGTTTGTCATATCCGACATAAGCCTTAGTAAAACCGAACTCGTCTTTATAGCTTTGGACCTTCTCCTCATTACGTCCTGCGATTGCATAAAGTTCGCAATTAGAAGCCAGCTTCATACCGGGAATCGTACATCCCTTAGCAATGTTTGCGGTACCTAAGACGCCCCACTTTACAGACATAGAATATTCCTCCTTTGATAAATAAGAACTGCCTTAATCATAGCAGATTAAGGCAGGTTCTTGTGCGTGTAATAATTGTATTGTTCGAAAAATCAGCCGCTCGTAGCAGATACGTCAGGTATTGTCGTCTCTGCGAGGACCGGTCCCGGAACACCGTCAGTAGTCGTCTCCTCAGACTGGCTCTCAGCCGAAGGATCGACAGTGTCAGTCTCGATAGTCGGAGGTGCAAGGAAGCCTTTTTCAGACGTCTTATCAGTCTGCACTTTGATGGGATAGAACGGCAAAGCTGCAATGTACTGTTCCTGTATCGAACCGACCTCATAGATGCTCTTCTCATTGATAAGTTCCGAATTTCTGTAAGGAAGAGTTACTGCAACGAAGCTTACCACCCAGATAACGATCGCAAGAATAAGTATCTCAAGGATCAACAGAGGCGTAATCTGGAAAAGGTCATTGAGCTTACGCATCTGCTTGGGACGTCTTGCCTTCTTAACGTCGGTCTGGATAAATTCAGCTACTCTGAAGCTCTTTGAATCGATCTTCGAAAGGATCTTCTCGAGCATGGAATTGCGCGTATATTCATCCAGCTGTCTGTCTTCAAAAGTCAGATCGGCAGGAAGCGGATACTGAGTAACGATGTTCTTAGAATTCTCCAAAAGGATATCGCCGAACTCGTAAATGACCTTATCTGCAGGCACGTTATTGCGCTTTGAATAGATGTCCAGATAAGACTTAACGATAGCATTCTCGCATCTGGTCGCTTCCTTCGTGATGCCGTAGCATGAAGAATAGACCATAACTACGGTCGACATATAGAAATCGCGGATATTCTCGCGTGTCAGTTTCTGATTCCAGAGTTCATCAGCCATTTTGATTGCCTCCTTCATTTCCTTCGCCGTTCAGGAATCCGAGCGGATCGTAATTTCCCTGCTGCTGCGGCATTCCATAAGCTGCCGGATCAGCTCCTGCATAAGGATCAGCCGGATTAGCTGCATACTGTCCCTGATAAGGATCCTGCTGATATCCGGGCTGGGCAGGCTGCTGATACTGCTGCTGTGCATATGCATACGGATCAGCCTGATACTGCTGAGTCGAAGGCTGCTGGTACTGTGCATCATACTGATACGGATCAGCCTGGTACTGCTGAGGTGCAGGCTGCTGGTATTGCTGATAGTGCTGATAGTCCTGAGCCTGGGGAGCCTGTACCGGCTGCTGTGGTTCACACTGCTCTTCAGGAATTACACCGTCTATCTGAGGCTCTGCCTGAACGAATCTGTTGTCATCAGGAATTGCTTCAGGAGCGGACTGTCCCTGTACCTGAGGTGCGGGACGCGGTGCCTGAGGTGCTTTAGGAGCGGACTTTTCGCGCTGCTTCTTCTGAGGCTTCAAAGAGATATCGCGCTCATCGATCTGGCCCGAGAATGAAGACATGGGATAAATGAATGCAAGGATCGCAACGATCAGTGTCACCACGAGGAAAGTGATCCTGTAGCTCTTGAGCATGAATGCAGCCATTATTATCGGGAGCATCAATCCTGCGCCCATGTATACAGTGAACTCGGCGAGCTTTCTTAAGTTAACCTTTACCTTACCGTTGCAGATCAGGTACAGGACATAGATGTAATAGTAATCGTGTATTCCGAGAGAGATTCCCAGGAACGCGCAGGTTACTACGAGCATCTTTGCAGAAGGCATCAGCGCGAAAAGGAAAAGACCGATTACAGTCGAAGCTGCCTGGATCAATACTCTAGTTCTTGAAGTAAGCAGATGCGCATATCTGTTCTTTACAAAACCGCATACAAAGCATGCAGTAAATCCGCATACCAGATAATAGAACGAAGTGGTGGGAAGTGAGATTCCGACGCTGTCGAGATAGTTAGGAATGAACATGAGCACGAATGCAAGAACAACGCCTAACATCAGGAATGATGAATTGAGGAATCTCGCAACTCTCGAATTAGAGAATACTGAAAGGAAGCTGCTTACCGTCAAAGGAGCCTCTCTTACCTGCGTATTATTCTGCATGAAATAGATCATGCCGATAGCGGTAAGCACGAGAGCAGCACCGCTGATTATTGTAACAACGAACAGGCCGTATCTCTCGTAGCAGATACCTGCGATAACCGCACCTACAGCTACGCCGAGGAAGTATGAAGAAGCCTGGACATTGTGGATAACTCTGTCGTTATAGTCCTTATATCCGAGTCTGCCCGCATTGATACGGTAATCTCTCAAATAATCGAAAGACATACCGAAGCAGAAGCCGATCGGAAGCGCAAGAACTGCCGTAACATAAGGGATATTGATAACGCCGGCGATGAGCGCGAAGAAATATCCTGCGCAGGTTACGGCGATAAGAGCGATCCTGCTCGTAAGCTTCATCTTGAAGCTGTTCCTTATGCCGGAGAATCCGAGGAAACCCCACAGGAACAGGAGCATTGCAGCGCATATGATTCCCTGCACTGCCGGTCCCGGCAGATACGTCAGTTGTTCTTTGAAATAGTCCGCAAATGCTACCGGGATCATGATCGAACCGAATGCCGTAAAGAAAGACAGGAATCTGTTCGCATTCTCACCGTACATAACAAGTACAGGAGCATTTCCGGAAATACCCTTGGATATCGTGGAGATCAAAAGGTTTAGCTCAAAGATCATGATACCCATGGAGATAGCGATGGAGATGATCGTGAAGATCCATGAAAGGCTCATTCCGTTTACAGAGCTTACGAAATCAGACTTCGGCATCATGATCTCCAAAACACCTGCTACGGTATTCGAAGACGAGATGACCGGAGCAATGGCACAAACATAAGCTGTGCCCGCTTCGCTGCGCTGAGTAAACGCAGACTGCTGCAGGCCGAAGCAGTCAACATACTGATTGCCTGCGCCTGTCAGATAATACTGCTGTACGTTGCCAGTAGCCGTAGATGAATAAAGCCTTAAGAATGAATCGCCTGCCATCGTGTAGATGTTGACCTGGTAAGGCTTTTCGGGAGCATACTGATAGATCGGAAGCATATATGACATGTTCTCTCTTACATCCGAATATGTAAGAGCCGCAGCACAGGATACTGCGCATCTCTCCATCATGTCGGCACGCTCACTCTCAAGAGCCTTGATGTATGTCTTGGAAAGTTGTGTTGCCATAACGAGGAGAACAACAAGGATAATGGTGAAGCAGTAGCCGATCGTAGAAGAGATCAAGCGTCTGTCACGGCTCTGGGCAGTCTCCGCATTCTTCTTGCCGCCTGAACCGTTCTGTCTGTTCCTGATGACACGGATAAGGATCTCCTGCGCAGCGAAAAGAAGAACGCCGGCAAGAACCGCGATAACAACCGCAGTGAGGATCCTTGACTCGAGCTTGTCGCCGATAGCGTAAAGCTCTCCGAATGTGCACTTATACTCAAATACTCCGACGCACATTCCGGTGCTGTCTGTGATAGGAACGATTATGCTCTCATAGTTTTCGCCGGTTAAAACTGTTGCTTTGGAAGAACCGAGCCACTCTGAAATATCTCTGCCTGCAACTGCAAACTCCGAAGGATCGTTAACGCCTCTGCTCAAAAGGAGCGACAACTGGCCCTGGTTGTAACCGAAGAGTCCGTAGCCTTCTGCTGACAGATTCTCAGTAGAAGTATCAGCAAGCATAAGATCCAGAAGAGCACTGTACTTAGCAGGCGCGTTAACGGTATTGGACACAAGGTCATCACCGTCTACCGTCATCCTGACTACATCAGTGACCTGACGCATCTTAGTATCGGATATGCTTTTGAACTCGTCCTCAAACTGAAGTCTCATGTGATGCACTGCAAAAGATACCGCAGCGATCGCAACGACAAACGAGACAATTATCAATATACAGATACGAACTATTCTGCCGGCAACATCGTTGCGTTCAGCTGTCCGTTCACTCTGAAGATTAGCCATTTTGAAAGAAGCCTCCATATTTAGCTGAAAATCCGCATACATTATACACAAATAATAAAAAAACAAGAAATAAGAAATAAAGGCAGGATTTAAGCAGTTATCAGCCGGAAAACAAAAGAGGCTGCCTTTAAGACAGCCTCTTATAATCTGGTTGCGGAGGCGGGACTCGAACCACACGACCTCCGGGTTATGAGCCCGGCAAGCTACCAACTGCTCCACTCCGCGATGTCAATCGCCGCACTTAATAAGGAATAAATGGTGCTCGTGACCGGACTTGAACCGGTACGGATTTTACTCCGACGGATTTTAAGTCCGTTGCGTCTGCCAATTCCGCCACACGAGCCTATCCGTTAAGTGCGAACAAGATAATATCATCATGAAAGCTCAAAGTCAAGGCAAATCATCAGCCTTAAGCCCCACAAAAAGACCCGAAACCGTAACATAAACGTATTGATTGAAAACTCATATTCGTTAAAATTGAGATATTAATAATTTAAAAAGGAGATTAGACAAATGCCTAACGATCCTGATAATTTTGATAACTTTAACAGTTTCAATAATCCTGACAAAAAGGACGATTTTGTCGATTCCTCATTCTTAGTACAGTTTAAACCCGGTGACAAGACCGAGTCCGTAGCTGATAAACTTAAGGAAAGCAAAGATAATATCGAGAAGAACGCCTCTAATTCATTTAACGGATTCAGAGACGAGTTCGACGATTTTGAATTTGATGCATCGATCTCCGCATTTAAGCCTTTCAAGGCACCCGAGACAGATACAACAGTTACTCCGCCTACACCGGCACCCGACCCTAAGCCCGTTGAGGCAAAGCCTGCTGCACCTGCTGTTCCCGCTTTCCCTAAGGACGGCGGCACTTTCGATAAGCCTGCAGCTGCACCCGCTGCTCCCGCACCTGCCAAGGAAGCTTTGCCCAAGTTCAATGAGATCGATTCAGCAAACTCCGCAAAGCCTGCAAATGACAAGTTCTTTAAATCAGGCGACGGTCTCGATTTTGCAACATCTGAACACGATAAGAAGACCAGCCCGTTCATGAATGCGGCAAAGCCCGTCATTCCCGCACCGGACGAGGTTGATATTCCCAGAGCCGAGAAGCCTGCTGAAAAAGCTGCACCTTCTCCCTTCAAAGCACCTGCTCCTGCATTCAACGAGATGAATCACGACGGTGCCGCAGTTAACATCAAGGGAACCGGCGAAAAGCAGAAGCCCATATCACCTGCAGCACAGCCTCAGGCACAGCAGAATGTCGTAGGTTACAGACCTTATCCTTCTGCAACAAAGGGCGAGATCTTCAACAAGCCCGCTGATCAGGAATCCGAAAAGGCAGAAAGCGCTAAGGCTGCACCTGCTCCCGTTAAGCCGGCAGAGCCCGTTAAGGCTGCTGCTCCCGCTGCTCCGGCTGCTCCTGTTAAGCCCGCAGAGCCTGCTAAGGCAGAACCTTCAAAGGCTGCACCTGTTGCAGCCGCTGCTACAGCAACTGCTGCTGCCGCTACTGTTGCCGCTGCAACAGCTAAGCCCGCAACTCCTGCCGCACCTGCAGCTCCTGCTGCACCGGCAAGACCCACATCACCTTTCGCATCATCTGCGGCTGCTAAGCCCGCAGCACCTGCTGCTCCCGCAGCTCCGGTCAAGGCCGCTGCTCCTGCTGCACCCGCTGCACCTGTAAAGCCTGCAGAACCCGTTAAGCCGGTATCTCCCGCTGTCGCTGCTAAGCCTGCTGTAAATCCTGCTTCTAATGTCATTCCGACAAAAGCAGCTGAACCTGTTAAGGCAACTGCACCGGCCGCTCCTGCAGCTCCCGTTAAGCCTGCAGAACCCGTTAAGGCTGCTGCTCCCGCAGCTCCTGCTAAGACACCTGTTGAACCCGCAAAGGCAGCACCTGCTAAGCCTGTTGCTAAAGAAGTTGAAAAGGTACACGCTCCTGCAGAGACTGAAAAGCCTCAGAGACCTGCTGCCGCAGCTGCTCCCGCAAGCGCTGCAGCTCCTGCTAAGGCTGCACCTGCTCCAGCACCTGCACCCGCTCCTTCTCCTAGCGCAAGACCCGGAGCTACTAATACAAGACCTCAAGTACAGAGAGATGCATATTCTCCGTTTGAGCCTAAGGGCAAACAGCCCACAGCCGCAACACGCGGTGTTTCCACCGCCCAGACCCAGGGCTCACATCACGATAAGGCTATCTCCCCTGTAACTCCTGTTAAGCCTAAGAAGCGTAAGAAGGAGACAAAGGGCGTTAAGGATCCGGGACTTGTAGGTCTTATCACATTCCTCGGAATCATCTTCCTCGCTATCGTTGTCCTCTGGGCGCTTGATAACACATCAGGTCTCAAGGCTATTTTCGGAAAGAAGCAGGTAGAGACTATCGCTACCCAGACAAAAGAAAAGCATACCGAAGAGGATGAGACGGAAACCGAGACAGAAACAGAAACTGAGACCGAGACAGAGACTGAAACCACTCCGACAACTACCGAGTCTGAGACTACTGCTACTACAGAGACTGAGACTACGCCGACTACTACGGAAGCTACGACAACAACAACCGAAGCAACTACAACTACGACAGAAGCAACAACAACGACTTCGAAGAAGCCCGCTGTTTCTTCCGGCAATGAGACTGCTGCAGGTTCGAGCATCAACGATTTCAATATGAATCTTACAAGGTTTGCACCTACATCAGACGGATTCAAGTTTGATATCGAATTGAAGAATAAGAGTAACTATACCTCTAACCTTCCTAAGTCACTCAAGGGTCTTGATATTAAGTTCTATTGCAATGCCAATATCACGGAAGTTACTTCAGACTCTATGACATTCTCCGGCGAAGGATATTCATTCCGCGGTGTTCCTAACGAGATCGCTGTAGGCCCCGGTGAGACATATACATTCACAGTCTATGTAAAGACCGATGCCAGCGTAACATCTTACGGATATAACTACGCTTACTTCGACTGGTACAGGTAATCGTTATCACAGATCAAAAACTAAGAGGCTGTCTCATATGAGGCAGCCTCTGTTATTTGATTTGTTATTGCACGAAAAGAAGTTTTGTTATCACTCGCTCTTCTTGATCGTATCGAAACAGAACTTTCCTCTTCTGAAATCGATCTTGAGGCTTGCAACATCCTTGAGCGCACCTGTAAGGAACATATCTGAGAGCGGATCTTCGATATTCGCTCTGATAGCCTTGCGCAAAGGTCTTGCGCCATACTTCTCATCGTAACCCAGCTCAGCAAGCCTGTCGCCTGCAGCCTTTGTCATGGAACCCTTGATATGCTTATCGTCAAGCGATGAGAATACATCCTTGATCATGATATTTACGATCTTGCGGACTTCTTCCCTTGTCAGAGACTTGAAGATGATCGTCTCATCAACACGGTTAAGGAACTCAGGACGGAACGTCTCTTTGAGAGCGCTCTGAACGTGCTGTTCCATAGCCTCGTGCGTGTCATTGGAGAAACCGATCGTAGCTGCCTTCGCAGAGCTTCCCGCGTTGGACGTCATGATGATGATGCAGTTCTCAAAGTTAACGTGCAGACCGTGGCTGTCCGTGAGTACACCGTCATCAAGCATCTGAAGTAAGAGATTGAATACGTCGGGGTGAGCCTTCTCGATCTCGTCGAAAAGGATTACCGAATAAGGCTTTCTTCTGACCTGCTCAGTGAGCTGTCCGGCATCGTCGAATCCGACATATCCCGGAGGAGAACCGATGAGCTTGGAGACTGAATGCGCTTCCATGTACTCAGACATGTCGACTCTGATCAATGCGTCTTCCGTATCGAACATAGCCTCAGCCAAAGCCTTAACGAGCTCTGTCTTACCTACACCAGTAGGTCCTACGAATATAAACGATGTCGGCTTATGCTTCTTGGTAAAGCCGGCTCTGTTACGTCTTACTGCGCTCGCGACAGCGTGAACGGCTTCTTCCTGGCCGATGACACGCTCGTGGAGCTTCTTTTCGAGGTTAGAAAGCTTCTCCGTCTCTGTCTCGGAAATAGACTTGAGCGGAATGCCTGTCCACATCTCTACTACTCTCGCGATATCTTCCACCTGGATAGGATCGGGGCTGATGTCATCTTCAAGAGCATTGACTTCATTCTGAAGCTTATCGACAGAAGCCTTGAGCTCTGCCACCTTCTCATAATCGTTCTCGCGCTCTTCAGGAGAAGAATTCTCCATGTCATCGATCAGCTTCTGATGCTCGGCCTTAGCCTTCTCCAGAGCTTTCTTCGTGTTGGCGAGCTTAACAAGCTTTATATTCTTAAGGTTAGCTGCAGAGCCTGCCTCATCGATAAGGTCGATAGCCTTATCAGGAAGATATCTGTCGGTGATGTATCTCTTGGAAGCCTTTACCGCGAATTCGATTACCTCATCAGAATAAGTGACATTATGGTGCTTCTCATAATAATCCTTAATACCCTTAAGGATCTCGATGGACATCTCAACGGAAGGCTCATCAAGCATGACCTTCTGGAAACGTCTCTCGAGAGCTGAATCCTTCTCGATCCTCTTATATTCAGCCGTAGTAGTCGAACCGAGGATGCGCAGCTCGCCTCTTGCCAATGCGGGCTTTAAGATGTTTGCTGCATTTGTGGAACCCTCAGCGTCACCTGCACCGATAATTGTGTGGAGCTCGTCGATTACAAGGATGATATTCTCAGCCTTGATCGCTTCATTGATAACGCCCTTGATACGGCTTTCAAACTGTCCTCTGAACTGTGTGCCGGCGACCATTGCAGGAAGGTCTAACTGCCATACCTGCATGTTGAGGAGCTTCTCAGGAACAGATCCCTCAACGATCTTAACGGCAAGGCCCTGCGCTACGGCAGTCTTACCTACACCGGGAGCACCGATAAGAACAGGATTGTTCTTGGATCTCCTGTTAAGGATCTGAACGCATCTGTCGATCTCTTTATCGCGGCCGATTATGCGGTCGATCTTGCCTTCAGCGGCACGCTCTGTAAGGTTAGTACCGAATTCATTGAGGTACTTAAGACGTGTCTTGCCTCTTGCCTTCTTGGGATCTCTGCTGTTCTTATCACCGGAAGCTTCGTCTTCGGACTGGCTGCCCGGTCTTCTGCCAAAGATGGAATCAAAGATATTAGGTCTTGAAGGACCCTTTTCTTCTTCGTTTTTTTCATCCTTGGTCTCAGGATCTGTTATTCCTACAGGTGTTGAATCTTCATCGAATTCATAGGTCTCATCATCTTCGTCGAAAGGAAGCGCGTCACCGCCTGCGAGATTTCTAAGAAATTCGGAAGGATCAGCTGAGATACCGTTCTGCGAAACGAGTTCTTCAAGTCTGTCACTCATCTCATCGATGTTGTCGGCATTGATGCCGGTCGCCTTGAACATATCGGTAACACCCGAAATGCCTGATTCATAGGCGCACTTAAGGCAGAATCCTTCATCGATCCTGCTGCCGTTCTCATAACGGCTCGTAAAGACAATTGCATGTCTTTTCTTGCAAATACTACAAAGTGCCATTAATCTTCTCCGTTACTATCGTTCTCTTCCCTTATCCTGCGTCTTACCTTAGGTCCGGTAAGGATGTCGTATTGTTCTTCCTCGAGCCTTGCAGTGTCAATAAATGCAGATATATCCTTGTATTGTCCGTTCTTTTTTGCCTTCTCCAGGATAGGCTTCAAGAACTGTCCCGTATAAGACTTCTTGCATTTTGCAATCTCTTCAGGCGTACCGCAGGCGATTATTTCTCCGCCTCCGTCACCGCTCTCGGGACCGAGATCTATTATATGATCTGCTGTCTTTATGACATCAAGATTGTGCTCGATTACGACCACAGTGTTCTTATTTTCGGTTAGGCGTTCTAAAATGTCAACCAATTTATGAACGTCCGCAACATGCAGTCCGGTGGTCGGTTCATCTAATACATATAACGTTTTTCCGGTCGATCTTCTCGACAATTCCGAGGCAAGTTTGATCCTTTGGGCCTCACCGCCGGAGAGCGTCGTGGAGGGCTGTCCGAGCTTGATATAGCCCAGTCCGACATCCTGCAGCGTCCTGACCTTCTTATAGATCGTCGGGTGGTTCTTAAAGAACTCGCAGGCCTCATCTACACTCATATCAAGGACATCGGAGATGTTCTTGCCGTTATATCTGACTTCAAGAGTCTCCCTGTTATATCTCTTACCCTTACATACGTCGCAGGTAACATAGATATCCGGAAGGAAATGCATCTCGATCTTATTTACGCCGTCGCCTGCGCAGGCTTCGCATCTTCCGCCCTTTGTGTTAAAGGAGAATCTGCCCGCCTTATAGCCTCTCTGCTTCGCATCAGGTGTCTCCGCATAAAGCTTTCTTATAAGATCGAAAAGTCCTATGTACGTAGCCGGATTACTCCTCGGAGTCCTTCCGATGGGGCTCTGGTCGATGCAAATGATCTTATCGAGATTGGAATATCCCGTGATCCTCTCGCACTTTACCCTGGTCTTTCTCGAGCCGTTGAGCTCATGGTTAAGGTAAGGCACAAGGGTCGAATTGATAAGCGATGACTTGCCCGAGCCTGATACGCCGGTAACTACGGTAAATAAGCCGATCGGGATATCAACGTCGATATGCTTAAGGTTATTGATATATGCTCCTTTTATCTTAAGAAGCTTCTTGTCATCGATCTTCCTTCTGTTCATCGGCACGGGGATGAACTTCTTGCCTGACAGATACTGTCCCGTAACCGATTCGGGCTCCTTGATGATGTCATCGATAGTGCCCTGCGCTACTACCTGTCCTCCGAACGAACCGGCGCCCGGACCGATATCGATTATGTGATCGGCAGATCTCATCGTATCCTCATCGTGCTCTACGACGATGATCGAATTGCCGAGATCCCTGAGCTTGAACAGCGTCTTGATGAGCTTATCGTTATCTCTCTGGTGAAGACCTATGGAAGGCTCGTCAAGAACATACAGGACGCCCTGCAGTCCGGCTCCGATCTGTGTGGCAAGCCTTATTCTCTGAGCCTCGCCGCCCGAGAGCGTAGATGAAGATCTGGACAGAGTCATATAGTCCAGACCGACATCATATAAGAACTCGATCCTGGACTTAACTTCTCTTAAGATAGGAGCAGCGATCTCTGCATTCTTGCCCGTGAGCTTGATGTCAGCAAAGAATTCTCTCATGCTCTTAACGGACATATCGGTAAGCTCGCTGATATTAAGACCTCCGAGCTTTACGGAAAGGCTGTTCTTGTTAAGCCTTGCGCCGCCGCACTCAGGGCAGATATCAACGCTGAAGTATCTCTCGTAAGACTGCTTCGCCTCTTCGCTGTAAGACTCTCTCCAGCGTCTCATAACGCTGGGCACAACGCCTTCCCATGCAGAGTAATAGTCTTCGCTCCTTGCGTAGATGGAGTTTCTCGTATCGATCTTGAGCTTCTCTCCGCCATTGCCGTAAAGAATGAGATTCTTGATGTCATCAGGAAGCTTATAGTACGGTGTATCGAGCGAGAACTTATATCTCTTCGAAAGCGCTTCGATAAAGCATCTTCCCCAGCTCTTGGGATCGTCGAAATTCCATCCTGCAGTCCTTACCGCGCCTTCATTAAGCGAAAGCTTGGGGTTTGTAATGCAGAGCTCGGGATCAACGCTGGTGAGCGTACCGAGGCCCGCACAGTGGGGGCACGCGCCCTCAGGGCTGTTAAAAGAAAAGCTTCTGGTATTGATCTCACCGAAAGATATTCCGCAGTCAGGGCATGCCAGGTGCTGCGAGAAGAATTCCTCTTCAGACTCGTATACTCTCTCTCCGTTACTGTCTGTCGTAGCAGTCTGGAGCTCTACGCGCAGAAGGCCGTCTGCGAGCTTCAAAGCCGTCTCGCATGAATCGTAAAGTCTTGTCGTATTGGCTTCCTTGATGACAAGTCTGTCGACTACGACTTCGATCTCGTGCTTATTGTTCTTATTAAGCTCGATCTCTTCATCGAGTTCATATGTTATGCCGTCAACTCTTACACGTGCATAACCGGTCTTCCTGAAGCCCTCGAAAAGCTTGGCAAACTCACCCTTCTTGCCTCTTACGACAGGCGCATAGATAATGGCTCTGGTGCCTTCGGGATAAACTTTAAGCTTATCGATTATCTGGTCGATACCCATGGAAGTGATCTTCTTACCGCAATTGGGGCAGAAAGGCTCACCTACTCTCGCGTAAAGCAGTCTGAAATAGTCGTAGATCTCGGTAACGGTACCTACCGTTGACCTGGGATTGCTTACAGTAGACTTCTGATCGATGGAGATCGCAGGAGATAATCCTTCGATACTGTCCAGGTCAGGCTTATCGAGCTGGCCTAAGAACATGCGCGCATAAGATGACAGAGACTCTACATACCTTCTCTGGCCCTCTGCGTAAATAGTATCGAATGCCAAGGAAGATTTTCCGGAACCGGACAGACCGGTAAGAACGACCATTTTCCTTCTCGGAATGTCGATATCTATGTTCTTGAGGTTGTGCTCTCTGGCGCCTCTTATCTTGATGTACTTATTCTCATCCATAACTCAAAACTCTACATTAAGTAAAAAGACGGACACTGTTCAAGTGTTCGTCCTTCCTTCATATCTGGTGACCCCAAGCGGATTCGAACCGCTGATTGCGCCGTGAGAGGGCGCCGTCTTAACCACTTGACCATGGGGCCTTGTTACTGTGCCCGAGTATATTACCACAGGTTTTGTGCCTGTGCAAGTATAACGGACACGAATGCACCGCCTGATTTGCGGCCAATTTCAGAATATCAGATGATATCTGTCCTCTTATCAGAGGGAACGTAGGGTCTGCGCTTGTTTACGCACTTAAAAGCAGGTCTCATGATACGTCCGCCTGATACGAGTTCTTCGATCCTGTGAGCACTCCATCCCGCGATCCTTCCGCATGCGAACAGAGGTGTATAAAGCTCAGTCGGAATGCCGAGCATCGAATATACAAGTCCAGCGAAAAAGTCAACGTTTGCGCATACGAGCTTATCGGAATTCTTGACCTCGTGGAACACCTCAGGAGCGAGCTTTTCGACCAGGAGATAAAGATTATAAAGATCCATATTGCCCTTCTCTTTTGCGAGAAGCTCAGCGTACTTTCTGATAACGACCGTTCTCGGATCAGAGAGAGTATATACTGCATGACCGATACCGTAGATAAGTCCGGACTTGTCGAAAGCTTTCTTGTTGATGATATCGGCAAGATATTGTCTTATTGCCTTCTCGTCTGTCCAGTCGCTTACGTGCTCGCGCAAATCCTTCATCATGGCGTAAGCCTTGTTGGAAGCGCCGCCGTGCTGAGGTCCCTTAAGAGAACCTACCGCAGAAGCGATAACCGCATATGTATCAGAACCCGTTGAAGAAACAGCGTGTGTAACAAATGTAGAGTTGTTGCCGCCGCCGTGCTCAGCGTGAAGAACGAGCATAACATCTAAGATCCTTGCCTCGAGCTCAGTGAACTGGCCGTCAGGTCTGATCATGTGCAGGATGTTCTGAGCTGTGTTGTATTCAGGAACAGGAGCATGAATATAAAGATCTCTGTGCTCTATGTAGTGTCTTCTTGCCATATAGCCGTAAGAGATAAGCACCGGGAATCTTGCGATGAGCTCAGTGCACTGTCTTACAACGTTAGCGATATCCGTAGAATCAGGGTTCTCATCATAGGAATAAAGAGCGAGAACCGATCTTGCAAGTTTATTCATTACATCCGGAGAAGGAGCCTTCATGATCATGTCCTCGGTAAAGCCCTCCGGAAGAGGTCTTACGCTGGAAAGGAGCTGATTGAATTCCTTAAGTTCAGACTCTGTGGGAAGCTCGCCCGTAAGGAGCAGGAATGCTGTCTCTTCATAACCGTATCTGCCCTGGGAGAAGAAACCGTTTACGAGATCTTTTACTTCGTAGCCCTGATAGAAAAGCTTGCCTTCGACAGGGATCCTGTCTGCGTCGTCAACGATATAGCTCATGACCTCGCCGACTTCGGTAAGGCCTACGAGAACACCCGTGCCGTCGTTATTGCGCAGGCCGCGCTTAACGTTGTACTTGGTGTACAACTCGGTGTTGATGTGCGATTTAACTTTTGCTACTTCAGCAAGCTTATTGATAAGCTCTAAATTCTGTTCAGATTCCATGTTCCCGTCTGTCTTTCTGTGTGTTCGCTTAGACTCCCGCCTAATATATCAGATATTATAAAACTTTTCATTTAACTGGGTTTGCATACGCTTAGACGAATAATTATGCAGACAACGAGCTTTTAGTTGTTAAGTACGTTCAAAAAGTCCGTCTCAGATAAGCTTTGAGAGCTCGTATCCTATTACGGAAGCAGCCACTGCCGCATTGAGCGATTCGGCCTGTCCCTTCATCGGGATCTTAACAAGCTTCGTGCATCTTTCAGATGTTGCATCGGTCAGCCCGTCGCCCTCGTTGCCGATAAAATATGCACATGGCAGCCTCAGATCTCCGCTTCCCAATTCACTTCCCTTAAGATGCATCGCAAGCGTATCGATATTATTCTTTTCGAAATACTCAAAGCACTGATCCATCGTCTTTCTTACTACCGGGATATGCCAGACAGATCCCATCGTTGCTCTGATGACTTTGTCATTATAGGGATCGCACGTGGTGGGGCTTACTATTACAGCAGTAAGGCCGAATGCGTCAGCCATTCTGATTATGGTGCCGAGATTGCCCGGATCCTGCGTATTCTCGAGTACTACATAAATATCCTTGCCGTCACCTTTAGACGGAATCTCCGCCTTTATCTCAGGTTCTTTGATAACGATCGCAGCGCCCTGCGGATTAACGGTCTGGGAAATCTTAGTAAAAACGTCTTTGCTCAGCACAAGAGGCTCTATACCGGGAGTGAATTCTTTTGCCCAGGAGATCTTTTCTTCAGTAACTATAACCTCTACTGCCTTTTGTCCGCTTGCTAACGCTTCCTCACAAAGCCTCGTGCCCTCAAGATAGATCACGCCTTCAGATCTGGCGTTCTCTCTTTTGGCGAGCTTCGCGATGCGCTTAACATTCGGATTGTCACGGCTGGTGATGACCACTTATAAAGTCTCCTTTTCGATATGCAAAGACATTATATATTGATTGAACTACAAGTGCCAATAAAAAAGCTGCGCGAGAATCATCTCACGCAGCTTGAATAATCAGCTATTTATATATCAGAGAGCTGCCTTAGCCTTCTCAACGAGAGAAGTAAAGCCTGCTGCATCTGTAACAGCGATATCGGAAAGGATCTTACGATCGAGCTCGATACCAGCCTTCTTGAGGCCGTTCATGAATCTGGAGTAGCTCATGTCGTTAAGACGGCAAGCTGCGTTGATACGAACGATCCAGAGTCTTCTGAACTCTCTCTTCTTATTTCTTCTGTCTCTGTAAGCATAGTTACCGGACTTGAGAACCTGCTGGTTAGCAACCTTGAAAAGCTTGCTC
>JAEEGI010002750.1_pt1 | contig 42603 bp, 34 predicted proteins | sample 8958751 | NCBI WGS metagenome assembly JAEEGI01 (sample SAMN16246545, study PRJNA631951) | gut metagenome | biome: gut microbiome; feature: rumen; material: KS-attached | host: Bos | place: Iran: Karaj | collected 2018-10 | reverse complement strand
ATCATTGAGCGCAAAAACCACACACGACTCCAACGCTGCCGATGAGGAAAGGCCGGCGCCAAGAGGCACATTACCCGCAAACACGGTATCAAAGCCCTTGACAACACCGCCGCGCTTGATGGTCTCACGGCACACGCCGAAGATGTAGCGTGCCCACTGCTCCTGAGGGGCATCCTCCTCGTTAAGGCCAAACTCGCAATAGGCATCCATGTCCATACTGTAAACGCGCACCTTGTCGGTGCCGTTGATGTTGATTTCGGCCATGATATACTTGTCGATGGCACCAGGGAAGACGAAGCCTCCGTTATAGTCGGTGTGCTCACCGATGAGATTGATGCGGCCAGCCGACGAATAGATGACGCCATCGGTGCCGAAGCGCTGTTTGAACTGATTTTTAATCTTCTCTTTCATTGTAACTTATATTTAGAATGTTATTTTCAATCTGTTTGGAATGCTGCGACTGGGGTACACGGCCAATCGCAACCTCACTGGGAATCTACCGGACTGGCAATTCCTGACCCAATAGTTCGGAACAAGAACAAACTACTTGATATAGACGTTGTTCGTATCGTTGATGATTCGTTCCAAGTTATCGAAGTTGATGTGACCGTTGATGACAACCATCGCATCGGTCGACACACTGGCATTAGCGAGAACGATTTCGCTGACGTACTGGCCATCACGACGAACAAGCACCGTCAGATTGTCACGGCCGCTCTGATTGGTCACGATTTCCTCATAGTAGTGTGCCCTGTAAAGGTTCTGGATGTGCTTGCGGAACTTATCGCGCACGTTACCGCTACACTTGCTCAAATCCAGCACTTGCACCGAAGTGATGCCTAAGCTTGCGTCCGCCAAGGTTGGCGATATCAGGCGTCCAAGGCCCAACAGGCCACTTCCCACGTTGACATACTGCGCATGCCTGGCGTCGCGCATGTCGTCAATGATATCATCGGCATTGCGGGCCAACGTTCCGCACGACATCACCACCAGCGACAGCAGCAACATCATCACTGTTCTCATTGTCTTGTTCATTGGAATTCCTTTCATTAAAGATAATAGTATTTGATGACAAAAGTATGAAAAAATGTGCGATGCCGCTCACATTCTTTTCTTAAAATTCCCAAAAAGATAATATTATCTATACTTTTTTCAACAAAAGCCATAAAAATGGCAGGTCTATACCCACTAATACACGAGCGTGTGAAACACTTTGGCGACCATTTGTCATTCAAGCGACGTTTTTTGTGGCAAATTATCAGCAATATGGAAAATATTTTGTACCTTTGCAGCCTGTTTTTAAAGGAACTAACAAAATCATAAATAATTCATACAGACATGGCTAAGATCAATGATTTTAATTTTGCCGGACACAAGGCAATCGTACGTGTGGACTTCAATGTTCCACTGAATGACAAAGGCGAAATCACCGACGACACCCGCATTCGCGGCGCGGTTCCCACATTAAAGAAAATCCTTGCCGACGGTGGTGCTCTCATCATCATGTCGCACATGGGCAAGCCCAAGGGCAAAATCAACCACAAGCTCTCGTTGAGCCAAATCACAAGTGCTGTGGCTGCTGCTCTGGAGAGGCCCGTGAAGTTCGCTCAGGACAGTGCCGACGCTAAGAGTCAGGCCGATGCCCTCATGCCGGGCGAGGTGCTGTTGCTCGAGAACCTGCGCTTCCATCCCGAGGAGGAAGGCAAGCCCGTGGGCATCGAGAAAGACGATCCCAACTATGACGCTGCCAAGAAGGAGATGAAGGCCCGTCAGACCGAGTTCGCCAAGACGCTCGCCAGCTATGCTGACGTTTATGTGAACGACGCTTTCGGTACCGCTCACCGTCGTCACGCATCCACCGCTGTCATCGCCGACTTCTTCGATAATGACCACAAGATGCTTGGCTTCCTTATGGAGAAAGAGGTGACCGCTATCGACAATGTGATGAAGAACGCTCAGCACCCCTTCACCGCCATCATCGGCGGCAGCAAGGTATCCAGCAAGCTTTCGGTTATCAAGAACCTGCTCGACAAGGTGGACAACCTCATCATCGGCGGCGGCATGGGCTTTACCTTCGTTAAGGCTCAAGGCGGTCACATCGGTGACTCGCTGCACGAGAACGACCTGATGCCCGAGGCACTCAACGTCATCGCCGCAGCCAAGGAGAAAGGCGTTAATCTGAGCCTGTCGGTGGCTACTGTTGCCGGCGACCGCTTTGACAACGACGCCAATCGCCAGACTGTTGATATCTTCAACATCCCCGATGGTTGGGAGGGCATGGATGCCAGCGAGGCATCGCTCGCCAACTGGAAGGAGATCATCCTCGCCAGCAAGACCATCCTGTGGAACGGTCCCGTTGGCGTGTTTGAGTTTGAGAACTTCGCTCACGGCACTGGCGAAATTGCCAAGTATGTTGCCGAGGCAACCCAGAACGGCGCCTACTCACTCGTGGGCGGCGGCGACTCGGTGGCTGCAGTGAACAAGTTTGGCCTGGCCGACCAGGTTTCGTACGTCTCGACTGGCGGCGGTGCCATGCTCGAGGCCATCGAGGGCAAGACCCTGCCTGGCGTGGCAGCCATCCTGGGCGAGTAATCCCCCACACTGTCACAAGACATCAGACAACCTGGACATCCCTTGACGACATGATTGTCAGCAAGGCGTCCAGGTTGCCTTTTTACTCGTGTACGCTCAATTCAAGTCACGCTGTCCTCTGTTATTTTTCCATAAATTGGCAGCGGGTTTTGACCGTGTTCCAAGGGAATTTTGTACCTTTGGCACCCGATTTGCGTTCTACACATTTGTTGAATGCCAAACAAGAACATGACATGATTGATTTTTTAGACAATATAGATAATGACATGAGTGATGGCGGCGCACGTGTGCTGCCCATCATCACCGAGATACACGAAGTGGGCGACGATACTGTCATCCAGAACAATAAGGCCGACGACATCCCCATATTGCCGTTGCGCAACATGGTGTTGTTCCCCGCGATGACCATGCCCGTTTCGGTGGGTCGTGAGAAGTCGATGCGACTCATAAAGGAAGCCGAGGAGACGCATGCCCCAATTGCTGTCATCTGCCAATATGACAGTCACATCGAGGACCCGATGGAGCGCGACCTGTACCGTTTTGGCACAATCGCCAACATCGTCAAGGTGCTCGAGTTGCCCGACGGTTCCACCAATGTCATCCTCCAAGGCCGTTCGGCCTGCCAGTTGGGCCATGTGGCTCAGGTGGTGCCCTATCTGCGCGGCTCGGTGACACTGGTCGAGGACAAGATGCCGCTGGCAGGAGACAAAGAGTTTGAAGTGCTGATGCAGTCCATCGCTGAGGTGACGCTGCGCATGCTGCGCAACATGGGCAACAATGGCCGTGAACTGGCTTTCGCGATGAAGAACATCGACAGTCCCATGTATCTGATGAACTTCCTCGCCACCAACATCGCCTTTGACCCGGACCAAAAGCAGCACATGCTCGAGGAGCGCGACATCAAGAAACGCGGTTACTTGCTCTACTCGTTGCTCACACGCGAGGAACAGTTGGTAGAAATCAAGGCCAACATCCAGTCCCGCACGCGTGAAGAACTCTCACAGCAGCAACGTGACCACTTCCTGCAGCAACAGATTCGCACCATCCAGGAAGAGTTGGGCACCGATGTCGATGACATCGAGGAACTGCACGAGCGTGGCACCAAGATGAAGTGGAACGAGAACGTCCAGAAGCAGTTCGACAAGGAACTACGCAAACTGGAGCGTCTCAACCCGCAAACGCCCGATTACTCGGTGCAGTATGCCTATCTCGACAACATGCTCAACCTGCCGTGGGACACCTACACCGAGGACAATTTCGACCTAAAGAAGGTTGAGGACAAACTCAACGCCGACCATTACGGTTTGGAGAAGGTCAAAGACCGCATACTGGAACACCTCTCGGTGCTGAAGTTGCGTGGCGACCTAAAAGCGCCCATCCTGTGTCTGTACGGTCCTCCCGGTGTGGGCAAGACATCATTGGGCAAGTCCATTGCTGATGCCTTGCACCGTGAGTATGCCCGCATTTCTTTGGGCGGCTTGCACGACGAGGCCGAGATACGCGGTCACCGCCGCACCTACATCGGCGCTATGCCCGGCCGCATCATTGCCGCGCTGGCCAAGTGCGGCAGCAACAACCCTGTCATTGTGCTCGACGAGATCGACAAGGTTGGTCAGGACTTCAAGGGAGACCCGTCATCGGCGCTACTCGAGGTATTGGATCCTGAGCAGAACGGCCATTTCCACGACAATTACCTGGACGTGGACTATGACCTGTCCAAAATCCTGTTCATCGCTACCGCCAACAGTCTGGCGACCGTGAGCCGTCCCCTGTTGGACCGCATGGAGGTCATTGAAATCAACGGCTACATCCCTGAGGAGAAACTCGAGATTGCCAAGCGCCACCTCATCCCCAAGGAGCTCGAGAACAACGGTTTCAAGAAGAACGAAATCAAATTCGGCAAGCAGGTGATTCTCAAAATTATCGAGGACTACACCCGCGAGAGCGGCGTGCGTCAACTGGAGAAGAAGATTGCTACCGTATTGCGCCGAGTGGCACGTCGCAAAGCCAGTGGTGACCCCTATCCCACCAGCATCAAAATCGAGGACCTGAAGGAGTACCTGGGTGCTCCCGACTATAGCCGTGACAAGTATGAAGGCAATGAGTTTGCCGGTGTTGTGACGGGTCTGGCTTGGACGGCCGTGGGTGGTGAGATTCTGTTTGTGGAGTCATCGCTAGCACGCGGCAAGGGCGAGAAACTGACCCTGACAGGCAATTTAGGCGACGTGATGAAGGAGTCGGCAGTGATCGCGCTTCAATACCTGCGCTCACACTGCTCGTTGTTAGGCATCGACCCCGACTTGTTCGACAAATACAACGTCCACATCCATGTGCCTGAGGGTGCCATTCCCAAAGACGGCCCGTCGGCAGGTGTGACAATGGTGACTTCGCTCGCTTCATCGTTCACCCAACGCATGGTCAAGGACCATCTGGCGATGACCGGTGAAATCACCCTGCGCGGCAAGGTGCTGCCTGTTGGCGGTATCAAAGAGAAAATCCTCGCTGCCAAACGTGCAGGCATCAAGGACATCATCCTGTGCAAGGATAACCGCAAAGACATTGAGGAAATCAACGAGATGTACCTGAATGGTCTGACCTTCCACTACGTCAACACCATCAAGGACGTGCTCGACCTGGCATTGCTGGACGAGAAGGTCAAGGACGCCATCGAGCTTTAATACACAACAACGAATCACGCGAATCATACGAAAGCCATTCAGTATGGCCAATTCGTATGATTCGCGTGATTCTTAATCAGTTCACTCGGGATAAACGAGGTTTTCGGGCTGGATGTTCTGCAGAACTTCGATGTAATACTTGCGGGCCTCCCAACGGGCCATGGGCAGGTTGTTGAGCATGTAGTTGCCGCAGTCGTGGGCATTGGCTCCGGGGATATCGCCGTCAAAGTCGGCAATCCATTGGAAGAGTTCCTGCATCAGCGCGACGATGTCACGGCTCTCAAGGTCGCCCTTGAGCAGCAGATAATTACCTGTGCAGCAGCCCATCGGACCCCAATAGACCACCTTGTCGCCCCACTCCTTGTTGTTGCGAAGCCAAGTCGCCGCCAGATGTTCGATGGTGTGAATCGCACTCTGGCTGATAGCTGGCTCACGGTTGGGCAACTTCATGCGGATGTCGAATGTAGTCACCACGTCACCACCGGTGAGATAGTCCTTACGCGAGACATAGATGCCACGCAGCAGCTTGGTGTGGTCAATTTTGAAACTTGCAATCTTTTCCATATCTTTTCAACAACGGATTAATCTGAGACATCTTATTAAATATAGCCCAATACCTACAGGCTCTTGATGATGTCTTTCAACAGCATGAAGGTTTCCTGAGGCGCAGCGGTCCAGAAGTCAAGGTACTGGCGCGTATTGTCGTGGCTGGCACCTGGTGAGTCACTGATGACACGCAAAGCCAGGAACGGCACTTTACTCACGTGACACACTTGGGCGATGGCACCCGACTCCATGTCGACAGCCAACGCTTCGGGGAAAATGCCCTTGATGCGATTCACGGCGTCCATGGTGTCGATAAACTGGTCGCCCGAACAGATAAGGCCTTTGTGGATACCTTCGTGAGCCGGGATCAAATCAAGCAAACGCTGTGCTCCCTCGAAGTAGAGAGGCAAACCTTGCACCTGGCCAAGCTCGCTCTCGGGACCGCACCAAACGTCATGATAGGCCACACGAGCGCCCGCCACCACATCCATCACATTGACCGACTTGTCGGCACCGCCAGCAACGCCACTGTTGATGACAAAATCGGGCAGGAAGGCATTGACAAGTGTCAAAGCTCCCATGGCGGCATTGACCTTGCCGATTCCGCACTGCATGACCATCACATCATGCCGTCCCACTTTACCCCTGTAGAAGTCAAAGCCACTCATGCGGCTCTCCTCGCTATCCTGGAGCAATGGCAAGAGCAGATCCAGTTCCTTGCGCATTGCCACGATGATTCCTATTCTCATATCATTACAATATTTTTGCTGCAAAATTACACTATTTTTCTCTAATCATACTATTTTTGCGGCATGAAACAGTTAATTAATATCCTTCACAACGAGGGCTTGACCCTTGTGGTGAGAAGCAATGATGGCGAGATTCTCCGCTTCACACAGCGGGGAGTGAAAGACCTGTTGGTATTAGTTAGTGAGCGGCCTGAGGTGTTGCAAGGCGCCTGCATCGCCGACAAGGCAGTGGGCAAGGCGGCAGCTGCCTGCATGATCGTGGGTGGTGTGAAACAGGTCCATGCCGATGTGATGAGCCAACCCGCACTGGCTCTGCTACAACAACATGGCGTTGAAGCCGAGTATGGCACACTGGTGGATCACATCATCAACCGCACGGGGGACGACTGGTGCCCCATGGAGAAACTGAGCCGAGACGAAAACGACCCTGCCACTATCATCCAAAGAATCCAGAATTTCTTTGCGTCCCATTAAAAAACGCTGGAGTCGTGTGTTGAACTCCAGCGTCATTCCATTAAAACATCACTAATTGTAACTATAGCTGTGCCTCCAGGCGTCAGAAATCGGTCTCGTTTGCTATATAGACACTTGAGAACGCCGTTTTGTTACAGCAAAACGGCGTTTTAACAAATCTTTAACACAAGACTTTTCTAGAGCCTCACGCTAAGGTGCTAATCTTTATTGATTTCTAATCTGCAGGCAAGTGCAGCGAGTATACTAGAGTTCCGCTTCCTTGAGTTTCTCGGCATTCTCGGCAACGATGAGGTGGTCGATGCAGTCCTGGATGTCTCCGTCCATGAAGGCCGGCAAATTGTAGATGGTATAGCCGATGCGGTGGTCGGTGATGCGGCCCTGCGGATAGTTGTAGGTGCGGATTTTGGCCGAGCGGTCACCTGTCGAGACGAGGGTTTTGCGCCGTGAGGCGATGTCGTCCATGTACTTCTGATGCTCGTGGTCATAGATGAAAGTGCGCAATCGCGCCAAAGCACGCTCCTTGTTCTTGGGCTGGTCGCGGGTCTCGGTACACTCGATGAGAATTTCCTGTTGTTCACCCGTGTTGGGGTTGGTCCACATGTAGCGCAGGCGCACACCGCTGTTCACCTTGTTCACGTTCTGGCCGCCGGCACCGCCGCTGCGGAAGGTATCCCACTTGATCTCGCCCTCGTTGATGTGCACGTCAAACGGCTCAGCCTCGGGCAATACGGCCACACTGGCAGCACTGGTGTGCACACGGCCCTGAGTCTCGGTGACGGGCACACGCTGCACGCGGTGTACACCCGACTCATATTTCAAGGTGCCATAGACATTGTCGCCCGTAATACTGAACACCACTTCCTTGAAGCCACCCACAGCGCCCTCACTGCAAGAAGACATCTGCACGTTCCAGCCCTTGGTCTCGCAATAGCGGGTGTACATGCGCGCCAGGTCGCCAGCGAACAACGCTGCCTCGTCACCGCCCGTGCCGCCACGGATTTCCAGCACCACGTTTTTGCTGTCCTCAGGATCCTCGGGAATGAGCAAGAGCTTGATTTCCTCTTCCATTTTGGGCACCTCGGCTTGATTAGCGTCGATTTCCTCACGTGCCATTGCCCGCAAGTCCTCGTCGCTCTCGGTGTCGAGGACGGATTTGGCCTGCTCAATGTCATCCAGGAGTTTGCGGTAGCGATTGGTCGCAGCCAGCAGGGTTTCCAGGCTCTTGTATTCCTTGGTGAGCTTGACGTAGCGCCGCTGATCGGCAATGACGTTGGGGTCAGTTATTAGCGTGCCGATTTCCTCAAATCGGGCATCGATGCCGTCAAGGCGTTGTAGTAATGCGTTTTCTGCCATAGTGTTTTCTGAATTTGGCTGCAAAGGTAGTAAAAATGTTGTCAGTTTTCAGTTGTCAGCAGTTAGTTTTTAGTTGGCTGACGCATTCTCTCGGGATGGCGGTTGAGATATTCCTGGATGCGCTTGGCAAACTTCTTATCCTTTTTGTTGTTTGGGTCGGGCGTGTATTCCATGTATTCGGGAATGTCCTTGCCCAAGTCATTCACGAGATGCGCTTTCGTTGGCGAGACGACAACCATCAGCGAGTCGTAGAGCGCATGGGTGTTGGCATCATAGGTAGCCATGGTCAAGGTATCGCCGCTGGCGCTCACCTTCTGGTAATAGCGACTGGAGATGCCGAACTTGTCGAAGCGTTCGTCGAAGTTGATGCGGTAATTCTTGGGAGAGCAGTGGCTGACGGTATAAACCGGGACTGACGGAGCACCGTTTTTATAGACGCCACCAATCCAACGGGCATAGGCGTGCTCGTGTCCTTGCAGGACCAAGTCAACACCGTACTGACGCACAAGATCGTCGAACATCCATTGCTGCACCAGGTTGTTGTTGCCCTTGATGGAATAGAGCGGATGATGCAAAATGAGAATTTTCCACTTGGCCTCACTCTGTTGCAGTTGCTCTTCAAGCCACTTGCGCTGAGCCCACAGGTAGAAAAACTCGCGGTTGCTGTCCAGCACAAAGAACTGTGCATTGCCATACTTCAAAGTATAAACCATGTTGTCATCCACCTTGGAGTCGAGGAAATAGGAAAAGACTAGCGGGAAACGGCGTTCCAGGCGTTGGATAACACCCTTGAAATAGTCATGGTTTCCTGTCACGTTGAGGATGGGTAAAGATTGCCCGATGCTGTCGAGTGTGCGGAAGGTCTCTGCCCAATATTGGTTGGCGGGGCGCTCAATTAAGTCACCGCCACAGACAAGGAACTCGACCTGGGGTTGATGAGCCCAGGCCTCCATGAGCAATCGGTTAGCGATACCGCCGATGGTGTCCTGCACGTCGCCCACAAAGAGGAAAGAGAACTTGTCGCGTCCAGATGCGTAGGTCTGGGAATCATACCACTGCGACGATTTTTCGGCCACACCAAGACTTGGACCCACGACAACGCGGTAACGGTAACTTGCATCAGGTTTCAACTGGCGCAGACGTGCCACGTAGTATGCCGCCTTGCCCTTGCGGGACTCGAACACCTCGCCCTTAGCCTCTACTTGGGTGGTGTCAGTGCCACACACCAATTCCACCCACGAAGGCTGCAACACCGTGTCGCACTGCCAACTGACATTGCGGGACAGCTCGTCCTCGTCACCAAAGGTGAGTAACACATGGCCCGGCGCATGAAGCGGCTCTACAGCCAGCTCCTCGGGATTGCCGAACCACACATTCCAGCGCATCGCCACCCATGTTGCCAAAGCAGCAATGAGTACCAAAGCCACCAAACGCCTGATATTTTTACGTCTAATCTTCATTTTATGGTGCAAAAATACTACTTTTGTCAGACAAAATGCAATTAATCGATGAAAGAAAGGTTTTCATTTTTCAATAAGCCCTTTCCCGCATTGTTGTGGGACTTGTTTGTAGTGTATTGTGCCTATAGTCTGTGCCGCCTGATATTCCTGGCAAGCAACTGGTCGCTGTATGCAGGCACACTGACCTTCGGGCACGGGCTAGAGTTGTTCGGGGCAGGACTGATGTTCGACACACCCGCCATCCTCTACACCAATGCCATTATCATGCTCATGTTCCTGCTGCCGTTGCACTGGAAGGAATGCCCTGGGTTTTATCGGGTAGCCAGGTGGATTTACACCATTGTCAACAGCATCGCGGTGTATATGAACTTGATGGACTGCGTCTATTTCCCATTCACGGGCAAACGCACCACAGCCTCGGTATTTGCTGAATTCAGCAACGAGGGCACGGGCGAGATGCTGAAGATCTTTGGCGGACAATTTCTCAGTCACTGGTACCTTGTACTGCTGGCAGGATTGGTGACCTGGGCATTTTGGAAGTTGTTCCGCCCCATTCCCAAACGGGTGACCCGCCCGGCACATCTGCGGGGCTACTATGTCTTGCAGGTGCTCACGATGCTGTTGGGCATCCCGTTGTGCATCGGTGCCATCCGTGGCGGCTTCACCACGGCGACGCGTCCCATCACCATCAGCAATGCCAATCAGTTTGTCAACCGCCCCGTTGAAACGGGCATCGTGCTGAACACGCCGTTTTCCATCTTCCGCACCTTGAAGAAGACGCCTTTTGTGGTTCCAAACTACATGAGTGATGAGGAAGCTCAGGCGCTCTATACCCCACTCCACCAGCCATCCGACAGCATGGCCTTCATGCCACGCAATGTCGTGGTGTTCATTCTTGAGAGTTACAGCAAGCAGCATATCGGATTCTATAACAAGACCTTGAGGAACGGGACCTATCAAGGCTTCACGCCTTTCCTGGACTCGTTGATCTCACAGGGTGCAATGACCTTCAAGTACTCCTACGCCAACGGGCGAAAGAGCATCGAGGGAATGCCGTCGGTGCTGTCATCACTGCCCAACTTTGTCGAGCCGCTGTTCCTGACACCAGCCTCGCTCAACGCCATGTCGGGTCTGGCTAGGGAACTGGGCGAGAACAAAGGCTACACCACCGCCTTTTTCCATGGAGCGCAAAACAGTTCCATGGGATTCCATGCCTTCGCCCGCGCAACAGGCTTCAAAAATTATTATGGCCGTGACGAGTACAATGCTGATCCCAATTTTGATGGTGATAAGGACTTTGACGGCATTTGGGCAATTTGGGATGAGGAGTTTTTCCAATTCTATGCCGAGCAGATGAGCCAGATGAAGGAGCCATTCATGACTGCCCTGTTCAGCGCCAGCAGCCATGACCCGTTTGTCGTGCCCGAGAAGTACAAAGGTCGTTTCCCGCAAGGCGAACGCCCGCTGCAAGAGGTCATTGCCTACACCGACTATGCCTTGAAACGTTTCTTCGAGACAGCAAGCCAACAGCCATGGTTCAAGAACACATTATTTATTATTACTGCCGACCATGTGAGTCAACAGATTGACCCGTTCTACTGCACCACTTTGGGCAACTATTGCGTGCCCATCATCCTGTACGCTCCCGGCGACCCGTCTCTGCACGGCTATGACGAGGAACGCGTGGTGGAACAAATCGACATCATGCCCACCGTTCTGAGCTACCTGCACTATGACAGGCCTTATATCGCCTTCGGTTGCAACATGTTGAGTGGGAACAACGACGACGGTTTCGCCCTGCACTGGCTGCCCGAGTCCAGCAGCTACGAGTACGTTTGGGGGGATTATGCCCTTGAATTTGACGGCAAGGACGTCACTGCAGCCTATGCTTTCCGCACCGACTCCACGTTCTCAAATAATGTGCTGAAAACGATGCCAATCGACACAAGAGTCCGCATGGAGCGACACATGAAGTCCATCATCCAGCAGTACATGCAACGCATGACGACCGACAATCTGGTCATCAAACGTCAATAACAAAGAGACAAGGAGGGGGTCAAGGACACATCAAGGCTGTCACGAGCGTGAGATGGTGAGGCAAAGAGCCATCGGTACTCCATTCAAGTTCTATACCCAGCAGGTCACGGGTCATGGCGACAATGTCAAAACCCACTGACTCCAACGAGTGGCGCATCATTTCGGGATGTCGGCAAGGCTTGCCCTCGGGACGTGTGCAACCCTCGGGACACAACACGCAGCGAAAAGTGAAGCAACGGCTACCGGGTGTTTCACGTTCCATCTCATAGATTCGCGGCAAAAGATCTTTCCAAACCTCCTCCATCGCCTCACGGCCCATTGCCGATGACTGTTCTGCAGTCGTGCAGGCAGCACGTGTCTGCTCATCAAATTCTATGACAGTACCCATCAGTAAAACTGTCTTGAAACCGTCACTGACCGTCCGGGCATCAAAATCAAAAGGTGGGCAACTCCATACCCTGCCATAAGATGGACATTGCTTGCAGAAAGCCTCGAAACGCTCCACATCACGATAACGGCGAATAAACTCGTCGGCGCCAATAGTGGCCTCTATGGTGGTCAAAGTATAGTTCATGTTTGCAAAGGTAAATAAAAATGTTTACCTTTGCAAACAAATTACAACAATTAATTCATTATGAGCACCAACAATAGCAATATTACACATGTCGTCTTTGATCTGGGTGGTGTGGTGTTCCGCCTCGATAAGATGGTCGCAATCAAGCGGTTTCAAGAAATCGGTGTGGCTAACGTGGAGCAGTTTCTCGATGACTATGCCCAAAAAGGCATCTTCGGTGACCTGGAGGAAGGCACACTCACGGCCGAGGAGTACCGCGACGAGTTGAGCCGCATCGTTGGCAAGCAGTTGACGATGGAGCAGTTGGAGTATGCTTGGACAGGCTATGCGGCCGAACTGTATCAGCGCAATTTTGATGCTCTGTTGCACCTGCGCCGCAAGGGGTTCCCGGTTGCCCTGCTATCCAATACCAACCCCTTCATGATGAGATGGGCACACAGCAGCGCCTTTGACGGCAACGGACACGGGCTGGACTACTACTTCGACCGCCTGTACCTGAGCTTCGAGATGCGCATGATGAAGCCGTCACCCGAGATTTTCCTTGCCATGATTGAGGGAGAACAGACTACCCCCGACAACATTCTCTTTATCGACGACAGCGCCCGCAACTGCCAGGCCGCTGCCGCATTGGGCATCCACATCCTCAACCCCGAAAACGGCGGCGACTGGCGCAGCGAAGTGTTCAGCTATCTGGGAGTGGACGTGATAGACTGAATGCCAGAACTGTATATTATGACAAGAAACAGGGAGGCCCAAAGGTCTCCCTGTTTCTTGCTATGATTGGATAATCAATCAGTTCTTTTTCTCTTCAACAGCGGGTGCAGGAGCTGCCTTGGTGGCATTGATGCTGTCCTGCTGGGCTTTGTAGGCCTTGGCAGCCTCGCTGTCGGGCTTCAGCCACGTGTCGAGCCACTTGAAGAACTCGCGTTGCCACAGAATGCTGTTCTGGGGCTTGAGAATCCAGTGATTCTCATCGGGGAAGAGCAGCAAGCGGGCGGGCAGGCCCTTGATCTTGGCAGCATTGAATGCCTGGCAAGCCTGAGTGAAGACAATGCGATAGTCAAGTTCACCAGCTGTGCACATGATGGGGGTATCCCAGTTCTGAACGTAGTTCTTGGGGTTAGCTTGAGTGTAAGAGCGCTGTGCAGTAGCATTGCTCTTATCCCAATACGGACCACCGAGATCCCACTGCACGAACCACATCTCCTCGGTCTCGAGATACTGAGCCTCGAGGTTGAAAATACCAGCGTGAGCAAGGAAGCAAGCGAAACGCTTGTTGTGGTTGCCGGCCAAGAAGTAAACCGAATAGCCACCATAGCTGGCGCCAACTGCACCGATGTGCTCGCCATCGATGTAGGGTTCCTTCTTCATGTAATCCACGGCGCTGAGGTAGTCGCGCATGTTCTGGCCACCATAGTCGCCACTGATCTGGGCATTCCACTCGGTGCCGAAGCCAGGCAGACCGCGACGGTTGGGCAGAATCACAATGTAGCCGTTGCTGGCCATGATGCGCATGTTCCAGCGATAGCTCCAGAACTGGCTAACAGGGGATTGGGGACCACCCTCGCAGAAGAGGATAGCGGGATACTTCTTGTTGGGATCGAAGTTAGGCGGGTAGCAAACCCATGTGGTCATCAGTTTGCCGTCGGTGGTGGGAATCATGCGTTTCTCGATGCCTATAGTGTCAACCTGGGCAAGCATTTCATCGTTCACGTGGGTGAGCTGAACCGGCTCCTTACCCATCTGCAAGCTGAAGATTTCGTTGGGTGTCTGATAGCTTTGACGGCAAGCGATAACGGTATCGTTTCCGACAAATGACATGCTGTTGAAATCACACACGCCCATGGCGATGGTGTCCACCTTCTGGGTAGCCACTTCCATGCGGAAGATGGGCTGAACACCCTGGAACGGGCAGATGAAATAGATGAACTTCTCATCGGGTGACCACGCGATGTCGTCCACGCTGTAGTCCCAATCAGCGGTCAAGTCCTTCTTGTTACCTGCGGCATCCATGAAGAAGATGCGGTTCTTGTCGGCCTCATATCCATTATGCTCCATCGAGAGCCAAGCCATCTCACCCTTGCTGTTGATGATGGGATAGGTGTCATAGCCCATCATGCCCTGAGTCAGGTTCTCGGCCTTTCCGGTCTCCAGGTCATACTTGTAGAGGTCGCTGTTGGTCGAGAAAGCGTAGTCCTTACCCGTTTTCTTACGGCAAACATACACAAGGCTCTTACTATCAGGAGTCCAAGCCAATGACTCGATGCCACCCCAAGGTTTCATCGGCGACTCGTAAGGCTCGCCCTCAAGCACGTCCTTCACGTTACCGGCCTTGCTGCCATCGAAGTCAGCGACAAAGGGGTGAGGAATGGTGGTCACCCACTCATCCCAGTGCTTGTACATCATGTCATCGTAGATTTTGCCTGTGGTCTTCTCCAGGTCGGGATACATGTCCTGGGCAGTCTGGCCATATTTCACCTGAGAAATCATGACAACGCGTTTCTCGTCAGGCGAGAAGATGAAGCCCTCGATGCCGTCCTCGACATCGCTCACGCAATTGCGGCCGCCACCGTCGGCGTTCATGGTCCACAGCTGGGGAGTCTTGCCATCACCTTCATCCTTATAGATGAAAGCTATCTTCTTTCCACCATCAATCCACACATAGTTACTCTCGCTATTGGGGGTATTGGTGAGCTGACGAGCATTCTGTCCGTCAACATCCATAACCCATAGATCGCAATTGCCCTTGTTGGTGGCGATGTCATAGTAGGTCACGCCATAAAGGACTTTCTTGCCATCGGGCGACACTTGCGGCCCACTCACACGGCCCAACTGATTGAGGAATTCAGGAGTGAACTCTTTCTTTTCCATCTTACCGGAAGTTTTCTCGGTATCAGGCTTTTGGCCTGGAGTAGTTTCCTGCTTGGAGCAGGTCGAAGAACTCAACAAGGCCAATACCGCAACCGACATTGCTGTTAACTTGATTAATTTCATAGTGTTGAACTGTTAATGATGTATTGTATAGTTAAATTGGTTTTCGGTCATTTCAACCCGCAAATATAAGCAATTCTTGACAACAAATAGCAATTATCCGGAAAAAATTATCAGGGTCTTATACAACCTGTAGATTACCGACAAATAACGAGTAACTCATCTGTATCCGGCATGAGGCAACCTTAAACAGTTGTTTCTTTCAAAAGCAACCAAAATCGGTTGCACCAGTACCGCAACCGCGAGCCAGACAACCAAAATCGGTTGTTTTGCTAAAAAACAATCAAAAATAGTTGTTTATTTCGGATTTATTGCTTATATTTGCAAACAAAAATCTTTATGATATGGAAATAAAAGCAGTCATCACAGGTGATATCGTCGGTTCCTCACAGATTCAGCCGGAATACAGGAAAACCTTATTGGAATGCTTGAACACGATGAAAAGCGAACTGCAGAGTGTATCACCGTTCAGCATGGAACTGTTCCGTGGAGACAGTTTCCAGTTGCTTGTTGACGATCCGACCCAAGCGGCAAAAATTGCTATCCTGTTGAGGGCAGGCCTCATCAACAAGACCCCCAACAGGGACAACGGGATGTGGGATGCCAAGATCTCGCTGGGTATCGGAGCGGTTGAGTTTCTGTCAGACAGCATCGTGACGTCCGATGGTGAAGCGTTCCAGTTCTCGGGCCGACAGCTCGACGGCATGGGCAAGCGCCGTCTTGCCGTCAAAACCCCATGGGAAGACGTGAACAAGGAGTTGGATGTGCTGACAGCCTTTGTCGATGACATCATCACGGGGTGGTCGAGTAAGCAAGCAGGCATGATTTACCTCATACTCAAAGCCGACACGCCCAAAAAAGAGGTGGCGGAATTTATCGGTACCTCAGTCCAAAACGTGCGCAACGTGCTTTCAACGGCAAAAGAAACACTGGTGAGGGCATATATTAATCGCTATAGCGAGATTATTGATCATAACCTTAAATAATTAGTGATGATGGACACGATACTGATTCTGCTCAAGTTGTTGTCGGCCCACATCATCGCTGACTTTTTCCTCCAATTCGACAGCCTATGTCAAGGTAAACATGAAAAGGGAGCCAAGGGCATCATCGCTCAAGCAATCCATGCGCTCATCCATGCCCTGTGTGCCTATCTGTTGCTTGCCGACTGGGGCCAATGGCTCATCCCCGTCGTGATTTTCGTTACCCACTTCATCATCGACACCGTCAAGATCAAGTGGCATGGCAACAACACTGTGGGATTCCTGATTGACCAGCTGGCACATGTCGCTGTTATTGTTGGCCTGTGGTGGAGCACCTATGCCGATCCCAGTTGCCTTCAGGAATGCCTTATAAACCCCATTCACAGTACCAAGTTTTGGGCGGTGCTCATCGGATATATGATGGTGCTCAAGCCCTCATCGTTGCTCATCGGCATGTTCATTAAGGGCTGGACGCCATCAAATATGCAGACCTTCGGAATGCCGAGCGCCGGCCGCTGGATCGGTTATATCGAGCGCGTCCTTATCGTGACATTTGTGCTGACAAATAACATTGCTGCTGTGGGATTCCTGATGGCAGCAAAATCCATCTTCCGCTTCGGAGACCTGAACAAGGCGCGGGAAGTCAAAATCACCGAATATGTCTTGTTGGGCACTCTGGCCAGTTTCACGATTGCGTTGTTGGCAGGCTTTGCCATCTATCTGTTTATACATTAACCAATTATACCAAAACTATGAAAAAAGCCATCAATACACTGATATTTCTTGCTGCCAGCTTTTCTATCATGGTGAGTGCCCAAAGTGGCATGACCAGACCTCAGGACAATCATTCAGTCCGCAGCAATTGGGTGAATCCGCGCATCGGCACGGGGGGACACGGGCATGTGTTCTATGGAGCCAACGTGCCTTTCGGCTACGTGCAGTTGGGACCAACCGAACCCACGCGCGGTTGGGACTGGTGTTCAGGCTATCATGACAGCGACTCGGTGCTCATCGGGTTTGGGCATCAGCACCTGAGCGGCACTGGCATCGGTGACCTGGGCGACATCGCCTTGCTTCCCGTAACCAGCCGCGACCAAAGTGAGGTCATCTTCAGCCACGACGATGAGAGCGCCCATCCGGGCTACTACTCGGTGACGCTGCGTGATGGAGGCAAGCCTTACGTTCAGGTGAACTTAACTGCCACCAAGCGCACAGGCATGCACCGCTATGAATTCAATGTCGAACAAGACACTATCTACCTGCGACTCGATTTGGGCCAAGGTATCGGATGGGATTCCCCGAAGCAAATGATGATGGAGCAAGCATCACCCAAGAGGATTGTAGGTTACCGTTATTCATCGGGTTGGGCAAGAGACCAGAAAGTCTTCTTTGTCATGGATTTTCAGCAGGATGTGACTTTGGAGAAACTGAATGGCGATACCACGGGCATCATTTCGGCACCAAACTATCCCGCTACACCATTCATCGTCAAAGTGGGACTGTCGGCAGTAAGCATCGAGAATGCGATAGAGAACCTGGCAGCAGAGAATCCCGACTGGGACTTCTCTGATATCGCCCGCAAAGCATGGAGTGCCTGGGCCGACGAACTGGATAAAATCCAGATTGTCACCGACAACGAGAATGACCGCAAGGTGTTCTACACGGCGCTCTATCACACGATGGTCGCCCCGTCGGTTTTCAGCGACGTGAACGGTCAATACCGCGGTGCTGACGGCAAAGTGCATCAAGGCGATTTCACCAACTACACCACCCTATCGCTGTGGGATACCTACCGCGCCGCCCACCCGTTGCAGACGCTCATCCACCGCGAGAAGCAGCGGGATATCGCACAGACTTTCTTGCACATCTTTGAGCAACAGGGCAAACTGCCCGTGTGGCACTTGATGGGTAACGAGACCGACTGTATGGTGGGCAACCCCGGTGTGCCTGTGCTGGCCGACCTGGTGTTGAAAGGCTTTGATGTGGACCCGCACGCAGCCCTCAAGGCAATGACCACCAGTGCGATGCTTGACGAACGCTCTATGGGGCTATTAAAGCAATACGGATATATTCCTTATGACTTGGAGCCCGACAAGGAAACTGTGGCACGCGGTTTGGAATATGCTCTTGCAGATTGGTGCATCGCCCAAGTGGCAAGAGAAGCTGGAGACAATGATAATTACAAATATTTTAGCGAGCGCAGCAAGTCATACAGGCATTACTTTGACAAGCAAAGCCGCTTCATGCGCGGCAAGGACTCGCAAGGCAACTTCCGCGACTTGGCTGACTTTGACCCGCTATCGACAAAGCACCGCAACGACGATTACTGCGAGGGCAATGCCTGGCAATACACCTGGCTTGTGCCTCATGACGTGCACGGACTGGTGAACCTGTTCGGCAGCGAGAAGGCATTCATTCAGAAACTTGACTCGTTGTTTATCGTCGAGGGAGACTTGGGTGAAGAAGCATCACCCGACGTGAGTGGTCTCATCGGCCAGTATGCCCACGGCAATGAGCCCAGTCACCACATCATTTATATGTACAACTATGTTGGGCAGCCTTGGAAAACGGCCCAGCTCGTCCGTCGTGTGCTGCGAGAGCAATACCGCAACGATCGGGACGGACTGAGTGGCAACGAGGACGTGGGCCAGATGTCGGCATGGTATGTCTTGTCGGCGATTGGCCTCTATCAAGAGGAGCCTGCTGGCGGCAAGTACATCATTGGTTCTCCCCTGTTCAACGAGGCAACACTCAACGTGGGCGACGGCAAGACGTTTACCGTCAGAGCACTGAACAACAGCGACGAGAATATCTATGTCCAGAGCGCTACGCTCAACGGCAAGCGCTATGACAAGAGCTACATCGACTACCGTGACATCATTGCTGGTGGCACCCTGGAACTCATCATGAGCCCCAAGCCCTCGAAATGGGGCACCAGCAAGAAAAATCGCCCGTAACTGCACAAACAAGCCAAAGGCTAGCAATACACTGACACCTACCACAATCATCATCGAACCGAATGAGAAAGAAATCCTTGATATTGGCATTTTTAACCTGGAGTCTTGCTGCACTTGCTGCTAGTTTTGAACCAGTGGATTATGTGAACACACTGGTGGGGACCCAGTCAAGCTTCCAACTGTCGACAGGCAATACCTACCCTGCTATCGCCATGCCGTGGGGCATGAACTTCTGGGTGCCGCAAACAGGCAAAAACGGTGACGGCTGGCAATACACCTACACGGCCAACAAGATTCGCGGTTTCAAGCAAACGCATCAGCCCAGTCCATGGATCAATGACTATGGCCAGTTCTCGCTGATGCCCACCGTCGGCAAGCCTGTGTTTGACGAGAACGAGCGCGCCAGCTGGTTCTCGCACAAAGCTGAGGTGGCCACCCCTTATTACTATAAGGTATATCTTGCCGACTATGACGTGACTGCCGAGGTGGCACCCACCGAACGCGCCGCCATCCTGCGTTTCACCTTCCCCGAGACCGATCAGGCCAATGTCGTGATAGATGCTTTTGACCAAGGATCGGAAATCACCATCGCGCCAGGCAACCGCGCCATCTTTGGCTACACGACGCGTAACAGTGGCGGCGTGCCTGAGGGCTTCAAGAACTATTTTGTCATCGAATTTGACCGCGCCTTTACCCACTTCGTCACAGTTGAGGACAGCATCACACATGATGACGAGAGACACGTCTCTTGCAATCATGCACAAGCCGTGGTTACCTTCAGTGTCCCAAGTGGTACACAGGTAAATGCCCGTGTCGCCTCGTCATTCATCAGCCCCCAACAGGCATTACTAAATCTTGAAGAACTTGGGAATGATAACCTGGAAACCGTCAAAGAAAAAGGACGCCAGCGCTGGAATGATGTGCTGGGACGCATCGAGGTGGAAGACGACAACATCGACCATCTGCGCACCTTCTACTCGTGCCTGTACCGCTCGGTGCTGTTTCCCCGCAGTCTCTATGAGATTGATGCCAATGGCAATCCCTATCATTACAGCCCCTATAATGGTAAAGTACTGTCAGGCAGGATGTTCACCGATACAGGCTTTTGGGACACCTTCCGCAGTCTGTTCCCGCTCGAGGACCTGATGTACCCGACAATGGGGGCATGGATGCAGGAAGGGCTGGTGAACACCTGGCTTGAGAGCGGTTTCCTGCCCGAATGGGCCAGTCCTGGTCACCGCGACTGCATGGTGGGCAATAACAGTGCGTCGATTGTCGCTGATGCGTATCTGAAAGGTTTACGAGGATATGATATCGACAAATTGTGGGAAGCCGTCGTGCATGGCACCACCGCCGTTCATCCCAAGGTAAAATCCACTGGCAGGCTGGGACATGAGTACTATAACGAATTGGGCTATATCCCCTATGATGTCGGCATCAACGAGAGCGTAGCCAGGACGCTGGAATATGCCTACGACGACTGGTGCATCTACCGTCTGGGTAAAGCCTTGGGCAAGCCCGAGAGTGAAATCAAGGTCTATGCCGAGCGGGCGATGAACTACCGCAAAGTATTTGATGCCGAATCCAAACTCATGCGCGGACGTCTTGCCAACGGGACATTCCAGACGCCATTCAGTCCCCTCAAGTGGGGCGATGCGTTCACCGAGGGCAACAGCTGGCATTACACGTGGAGCGTTTTCCATGACCCGCAGGGCCTCATTGACCTGATGGGCGGAAAGAAGACGTTTTGCCAGATGCTCGACTCGGTATTCGCCGTGCCGCCAGTGTTTGACGACAGTTACTATGGCTTTACCATCCACGAGATACGCGAGATGCAAATCATGAATATGGGCAACTATGCCCACGGCAACCAGCCCATCCAGCACATGATTTACCTCTACAACTACGGTGGCCAGCCCTGGAAAGCGCAATACTGGGTGCGCCAAGTGATGGACCGCCTCTATAGTGCCGACCCCGACGGCTATTGCGGTGACGAAGACAACGGACAGACCTCGGCCTGGTATGTGTTCTCGGCTCTGGGATTCTATCCCGTGTGCCCCGGCAGCAACCAGTATGTCATCGGTACACCCTATTTTGACCATGTCAAATTGCACCTCGAGAACGGCAAGCGAGTAACCATCTCCCGTAATGGCAATGGCTGCTATATCCAATCGATGACGACCAACGGTCAATCATACACCCACAATTACATCAGCCACGAACAATTGACCAGTGGCTGTGACATCTCCTTTGTTATGGGAGATAGCCCCAACACGCGTCGCGGCACTAGCGCCAAAGACGTCCCCTACTCCTTCTCACCCAGCCATTAAGGCAACGGTTACTGGCAAGTTCATACCGTTTCAGTCATACCACAAAAAAGATCCACGGCGCTCACGCGTAGTGGATCCCTTGCAAATAACATTTCTCCAAATTTATTAACTTTTAACTTAAATTGATGTGAAAGTTGAAAATATTATGCATGAATTATGAAAAGAGTTATCACTTCATTAAGTAGTCGATAAAAAGACAATAATATTCACTTATTGCATCGCAAAGTTACAAACTATTTGGCAAATACAAAAATTTAAGCACTTTTTTCAACGAAATATTTGATTATTCAAGCCAAAAAGCCGTTAAAAACACTAAAATGGGCCAGAGCTTGACTCGATAAGGTCTCACGGTCAACAAAACAAACATTTGGAAGAGGCCAAAACACATCATCACTCCGAAGCATCAGATGACTGCCTTTTTTGGCATTTTCAAGAATTTTTCTTGAATTTTTCTTTTTTTCTTGTCTTTTTATCAGAAACTTACTATTTTTGGCGGCTATTAGCTGAACAACATTAATTAACATCTAAATATGAACTTCAAGAAATTTATCAGCCTTTGCGCCCTGGCATCGCTTTCTGCGATTAGCTTGACTGTCAGTGCCAATAACATTAATGTGGCAACCGCAAAAAACGCTGCCAGTGAATTCATTAAATCCCATGCGAGAGCTAATGGCGGTTCGTTGCGTGTTCCGTCCTTGACAGACCTGTATCTCACGCATGCCGAAGCCTCGTCGGTAGTGTCGGGAGCAAATGCCTACTATGCGTTCAACATGAACGGTGGCGGTTTCATCATCGTAGCCGGTGAGGACCGCGCCAATCCGGTATTGGGCTATAGCGACAACGGGCACCTGGACTTCAACAATCTGCCCGACAACTTCAAGGCTCTGATGCGAAGCTATAAAGAAGAGATTGAGTATCTGCAGGCTCATCCGGAGCTCAATATCACTCCCGCCATACAAGCGACAGGAGATGCCGGGGTGGCTCCACTCATCAAGACCAATTGGGGCCAAGAAATGCCTTATTACCTGCAGTGTCCCGTCTATAACGGTGAATACTGTGTTGTGGGGTGCGTTGCAACCGCCATGGCACAAGTGATGTATTACTGGAAATTCCCGACGAGCTGTAACGGTTTGAGCTCTTACTACTGCTATGACATCGGCCAAACGATACCCAGTTTGCCCGCCACCAATTTTGAATACAATCAGATGCTGCCATCCTATTGCCATTGGGATTGGGACTTGGGGGAATTGATTCAAGACACTTACACCGATGCTCAAGCCCAAGCAGTCGCCAAGCTAAGCCGTTATTGCGGTCAGGCCGTAGACATGGGCTACAGTCCCGAGGGAAGCGGTGCCTATGTTTTCAACCAATTGTCGGCGATGAAGGATTTCGGTTTCCGGTCAAGTGCACATTCTGAGTCACGCACCAGTTGGTGGAATGAGAATTATACCACAGCTGAATGGGAAGCAATGCTCAAGGAGGAACTCGACAAACACTGGCCCATCCTGTACTCAGCGACCGATCCTGCCGCCGGCGGCCACGCCTTTATCTGTGACGGCTATAACAGTGAAGGATTGTTCCACTTCAATTTCGGCTGGTACGGCACTTGCGATGGTTGGTATGCCTCCACCGCCTTGAACATGACACACCGCGATGGTGACGCACTCAGGTTCAATTCCGACCATGAGATTCTGCTTGACGTTGCTCCTCCAACCTATCGTATCATTACGGCCGATGCCATCAATGCTTCAAACAAGCTTTTGATTCTTGGTGAGGACATGGAGATCGAAGCATTTAACGTGAATGTCCTGACCAGCAGCAACAACAGCTCACTCAATCTGATTTTCCGCCTGTTTAATTCCAGAGGCCAAACAGTCGCAACCAGTCAGGCTGTCTCAGTCACACCCGCCGATTTCGAGCCTGGCAGTTCTGTGACCAGCACGATCACCCTACCTGCCAATCTGGAAAGCGGCAGCTATAAAATGAGATTCCTGCATTACACATCCTCCTTGCCACGCGAAGCCACACCAGCCGATTGTGAAGAAGGAACATTAAACGTTGTCGGTCATGTCGCCAAATTCAATGGCCGGTTTACCATCGACGACGTCTCGGCTGTGATAGACTACTTGTTGAACGACGGTTATCCATCATTGACCATCGATGATGTCTCCATGCTCGTAGACACATTGCTCGCCTACTAATCAATTATTATGTCATCTATTTATTCATTCATCTATAAAATTAACCTTTTTAAAACAACAAATCATGAACATCAACAAAATCATGAGTTCTTTGGCGTTACTCTTGCTCGCTTTGGCACCATTCGGTGCGAGCGGCGCCAACATTGATGCCAACACCGCGCGCATTAATGCCAGCAAGTTCCTCAATCAACATGCAACGGCTTTGTTCCATACCACATCGCCTTCAGCGCTCATACTCGCCCATGCTGAATCATCATCGGTGTCACCAAGCGCCAATGACTACTATGCATTCAACATCAAGGGCGGCGGCTTCGTTATCATTGCCGGCGATGACCGTGCGGCTCAAGTGCTGGGCTATAGCGACAGGGGCAGTTTTGACATTAATCAAATTCCTGCTCCACTCAAGGACCTGCTCGATGGCTACAAGCAAGAACTCGAGTTCTTGCAAAACTATACTACCGATGACCTGGTTCCCATGCAAAATGCATTTAAAGACTCAAGAGGCGTTGAGCCACTCATTAAGACGACATGGGGTCAGGAAATGCCCTATTACCTGCAGTGTCCCAAGAAGAATGGTGAATACTGCGTCGTGGGCTGCGTTGCTACGGCAATGGCCCAGGTAATGTACTACTGGAAATATCCTGAAAGCAGTTCAAGCATCAGTGGCTACGGCGGCGGATGGTGGGGAGGCATAACAGTTCCGGCCTTGCCTGCCACCACGTTTGATTACAGCAAGATGCTGTTATCCTACTGCCATTGGGACTATAACACAGGTACACTTATCCAAGACACATACACCGACGAGCAGGCACAGGAAGTTGCAAAGCTGTCACGTTATTGCGGTCAGGCCGTAGAAATGGATTACGACCCCGAGGGTAGTGGAGCCTACACCTGGAACCAGCTGGAAGGCATGATAGGATTCGGCTACAGGTCTACCGCCGAAGACGTCAGCAAGAATGGATGGTCAAGCTCTTACAGTACCGCACAATGGGAAGCCATGATAAAGGAAGAGCTGGATGCAGGCCGTCCCATCCTGTATTCAGCCAGCGACCCCAGTGAAGGCGGACACGCATTCATCTGTGACGGCTATAACAGCGACGGCTATTTCCACTTCAATCTGGGCTGGTATGGCACTTGTGATGGCTGGTATCTGTCAACATCCCTGAGGATGACACACCGCAGCGGTGACGAGCTGAACTTCAGCAGTAGCCATGAGATGCTCATCGGCATCGAGCCCCCCGAGGGCTGGGAGCCTCCCGTAACCTCCATCCGTGGAGATGTCAATAATGATGGCGCTGTCAGCATTGATGATGTGACCGCACTCATCGACGGCTTACTCACAGATAATGCATCAAACTTCAATCTTGACGCAGCCGATTGTAACGAGGATGGCACGATATCCATCGATGACGTGACAGCACTCATCGACTACTTGTTGAATCAACAATAGTAAACGTTGAAGTAACTAACATACTCCTCTAACCACAAGGGCAGGAATCGGGTTTTCGATTCCTGCCCTTGCTTTTCACAATGGTCACGGACTACAGCGACATGCAGTTCATACCAATTTCTATCATTTTTCTCTTTCTCCACACTTTTTACCCAAAAAGGCATGAAGAAAATTATGAATAATGAAAATATATTCTTATCTTTGCGCCCAAGAATCAATCTAATAATCCATATAACTATTATAAACTATAAACGATTTTTGTTATGAACTTTAAAAAACTTATTAACCAAACCCTTTTGGCTGCTTTAGCCATCACTTCACTCCATGCAAGTGCCGGTAACATTGACGCCAATGCGGCACGCATGAATGCCAACTCATTCTTGAAGCAAAAGGCAGCTACAGGCAAGATGAAAGCCGCTTCTACCGCCGACATTCGGCTCGCCTACACCGAGAAATCAAGCGTGTCAGGTAACGCTTTCTACATTTTCAATATTGATGGTGGCGGTTGGGTCATCGCCGCTGGTGACGATTGCGCCAAGGAAGTGCTGGCCTACGGCACTGAAGGCAGCATTAACATGAACACCATGCCCGAAAACATGAAGGGTTTCCTGAACATGCTCAAGGGCCAGATTGAAACCGCACAAGCATACACGGGCGAAACCGTTCCAGTGAAGGCGTCCAAAAACAGGACCGTTGTCGAGCCGTTACTGAAGACAAGATGGGGACAAGGTGAGCCCTGGAATCGCCTGTGCCCGGTGAATGGTTCTGGGGAACGCACTTCAGTGGGTTGTGCCCCCCTTGCCATGGCACAAGTCGTGTACTACTGGAAATACCCGAACGAAGTACCTGAGCTCTCCGGCTACCCGGGAACCGGCTTCCAATATTACTCCAGTCTGCCCGCCACCACATTTGACTATGACCTGATTCTTGACGGATACCGCTACTACGATCCCGAGACTGGTAGCCCTATTGTTGTAGACTATACCGATGAGCAGGCCAATGAAGTTGCCAAGTTGAGCCGCTACTGCGGTCAAGCTTGCAAGTCTCGCTATGGAAACAGCGGCACAAGTACAGGTAGTTATTCTTATGATCAGCGAGACGCTTTCAAAACTTTTGGTTACAATGAGAACTTACAGTTGATTGGTAAAGATCCCTCATACTACAACGATAATTCTAACAAATATACCATTGATGAATGGTGTGAACTGATACGTACCGAGCTTGAAGCCGGTCATCCCATCCCCTACCATGACTTGTGGGAAGGTCACGCTTGGGTACTTGATGGTGTTGATGCCGATGGCAAGTTCCACATGAACTGGGGTTTCAATGGCAAGTTCGACGGCTGGTATGAAATCAACGCTCTAGTATTCCATCCTTATGGTGACGATGAGGTGTGGGATTTCAGCCAGAGCAGCAACAGTGGTAATGAGATGATCATCAACTGCTTCCCCTACGAGGGTTACGTGATCCCTGGTGGTGATACCTTTAAACTTGGTGACGTTGACGGTGATGACAAAGTGGACATTAATGATGTGACTGCCCTCATTGACCTTCTGCTGAGTGGTCAGTCCATCACCCCCGCTGACAATCCTGCCGCTAATTGCGACGAGGATGGTGCTATCGACATCAATGATGTCACCACTCTTATCGACATGTTGCTGAACAACAATCACTAAGCTTTCAGAAACAGATTTTTTGCACTAATAACTCAAGACAGGGACCATTGATTGGTTCCTGTCTTGAGTTTATTGCCAAGCCAATCGAAAAGAAAAATTGACATTTCTTGCTCAGTTTCACGGCGATTTTGTACCTTTGCACGTCAATTCAAGAACCAAAGTTATGTTAAAAGACAAAATAGAGGCGCTGAAGGCGCAAATAGCAGACCTCAAGGCTGATAACGAGGATGCCTTGGAAGCCCTGCGTATCAAATACCTGAGCAAAAAAGGTGAAGTGACTGCATTGTTCAATGAGTTCCGTGAAGTGGCCCCCGAGCAGAAACGTGAGTTGGGCCAGAAACTCAATGAGCTGAAGAATCTTGCCACCGAGAAAATCAATGCACTGCGCGAGGCCACCAAACAGCAGGCTAAAGAGCAGAACAAGATTGACATCACCCGCCCAGCATTCCCTGCAGAGTTGGGTACACGTCACCCCATTTCGGTGGTTCGCAAGCAGATTATTGACATCTTCTCACGATTAGGCTTCACTATTGCCGATGGTCCTGAAGTCGAAGATGACTGGCACGTGTTCAGCGCGCTGAATTTTGCCGCTGACCACCCCGCCCGTGACATGCAGGACACCTTCTTCATCGAGAAGAACGAGCAAGACGTGACCCGCAACATCGTGCTGCGCAGTCACACCAGCTCGGTGCAGGTGCGCACAATGGAACGCAACCAGCCACCCATCCGCATCATCTGCCCGGGCCGCGTTTACCGCAATGAGGCTATCACAGCTCGTGCCCACTGCTTCTTCCACCAGATCGAGGGCCTCTATATTGACAAGAATGTGACCTTTGCCGACTTGAAACAGGTGCTGCTGCACTTCGCCAAGGAGCTGTTCGGCACTGAGACTGAAATCCGTCTGCGCCCCAGCTACTTCCCGTTCACCGAACCTAGTGCCGAGATGGACGTGACCTGCATGCTGTGCGGCGGCAAGGGCTGCGGCTTCTGCAAGCACACCGGTTGGGTCGAGATTTTAGGTTGCGGCATGGTTGATCCCGCTGTTCTTGAGGCTAGCGGCATCGACAGCACCGTCTATAGCGGTTATGCCTTTGGATTGGGCGTGGAGCGCATTACCAACCTGAAATACATGGTGAAGGACTTGCGCATGTTCAGCGAGAACGATGTCCGTTTCCTGGACGAGTTCAAGAGCGCGCATTGATTCATTTGCCAGAAAATGAAGTTTAGAGGTTAGAGAGGTGACTATTAAGGAGAGATATCAGGGGATTCTGGAGTATTTCCAACAGGAACAACCCAATCCTGAGACCGAGTTGCAGCACCATGACCCGTTTGAATTGCTGGTTGCAGTGATGTTGAGTGCACAGTGCACAGACAAACGCGTGAACATGGTTACACCGGCCTTGTTTGCCGCATACCCTACCCCACAAGCCATGGCGGCAGCAAGTGTTGAAGACATCCTGCAATATGTCAAGAGCGTGTCTTACCCCAACAGCAAGGCGGCGCACCTGAAAGCGATGTCACAACAGCTGATAGACGAGTTTGACGGCCAAGTGCCCGACAACATGAAAGACTTGACCTCATTGCCTGGTGTGGGCCGCAAAACCGCCAATGTGATCTTGGGTATAGTATTCCATCAGGCAACAATCCCAGTCGACACCCATGTCTTTCGCGTATCACACCGCTTGGGCCTCTCCCAAGGCAAGACACCCAATGATGTTGAGCGAGACTTGACACGTCACATTCCTGCTGAATTGCGGTTCAAGGCTCATCACTGGATTCTGCTGCATGGCCGCTACATCTGCAAAGCCCAACGTCCCGACTGCCTGAATTGCGGCATCCAGCAGTACTGCAAGCAATATAAAGCCTAAAAAAGCCAGGCTAAATAATAATGTACTCTATTCCCTCAAAACCATGGTTTTTGTCGATGTATTAAACCTGACATTTATTTTATCGTCAAAAGGATGTTTTGACTGAAAACAATATAAACAAGACAACAACTAAACGTTTTTATTAAAAACCAAACAGATTATGAAGAAAGTTTTTGTTTTGATTGCTGCTGCAATCGTTAGCATGAGCGCTATGGCTCAGGTTCAATTTGGTGGAAAGGTCGGTTTTGACATGACCCACTTCTGGGGCAAGGATGTTGGGCACGATCTTGTACCCAACTATCAATTAGGTTTGATGATGGAATATAAGTTTAATCCGTCGTTTGCTATCGCTCCTGAAGTTGTCTTTGCAGCCCAAGGTGGCAAGGAATCTGAAGATGGCGCTAAAGTCACCTATCACACCAACTATATTAATGTCCCCGTGATGCTCAAGTTCTATGCTACGCCGTCATTCAGCATAGACTTTGGACCTCAAGTTGGCTTCAATGTTTATAGCAAAGCCACGGCTGCCTACAGCGGTTACAAGGCAACTCTTGATATTAAGGAGATGACCAACTTAGTTGACTTTGGTGTGGGATTAGGTTGCACATATAACTTGACCAATAATGCTTTTGTTCAAGCCCGTTATAATCTAGGTTTGACCAAAGCATTCAAGGGTGGCAGCGAAAAGTTTGACTATGAGGGATATGACATCGAACTGAGTGGCGATTCTCCCGACGTCAAGAACGGCAACATCCAGATTGCCTTCGGTATGAAGTTCTAATCAAGACAAAGAAGAAAGAATATTCTATAACAGAGACCGCCCGACAAAAAGCCGGGCGGTCTTGATTATAAGCGGCTGATGGCGTTGTGTACACTGCTCAAAATGCGCAAAAGTGTCCCAAATTGCGCTAAAAGTGTGCTTATAAGTCCGAATTATTACACTTTCCCAAAATATTAACGTCAAATTAACGTTTTAACTGAAAACAACAGTATTAACCAGATAATAACGTATCGTTTTATTTAACTGTAAAAAGATTATGAAGAAAGTTTTTGTTTTGATTGCTGCTGCAATCGTTAGTATGAGCGCTATGGCTCAAGTTCAGTTTGGTGCTAAGGTTGGCGTTGACGCTACCAACTTCTGGGGTAAGGATACCCCTCACGGCATGCAACTCAACTATCAGGCTGGTCTGATGATGGAGTACAAGTTTAATCCTCGTTTTGCCATCGCTCCTGAGGTTGTATTTGCAGCCCAAGGTGGTAAAATCACTCGCACAGAAGATCACGTTGACACAGACGTCACTTTCCACACCAATTACATCAATGTGCCCGTAATGTTCAAGTTCTACGCTTCACCCGCATTCAGCATTGATTTCGGTCCTCAAGTGGGTTTCAACGTGTACAGCAAAATGACTGCTAAGGGCAAAGCCGCAAACGTTGAGGCAAAATGGACTGATGATCTTAAGGACGGTACCAAAACCGTTGACTTCGGTCTGGGCTTGGGCGGAACCTACAACCTCACCGAGAATGCTTTTGTACAGGCTCGCTACACCATGGGTTTGACCAATGTGTTTGAGGGTGGCGGTGACTGCAAGAACGGCAACATCCAGCTGGCCTTCGGTATGAAGTTCTGATAGAAGGTTAATATAAAAGAATAATTTCAAAAAAAAGACAGCCCGACCAGATGTCGGACTGTCTTTTTTTATATCAGCATCAGACAATTCCTTGATGATTTTCCAGGTAACAACAGAACTTTTCAACAAACGTTTTTGCCACCCCTGTTGTTATCAATAGTGAAAAATCGAAATTTATCTATAAAAATATAAAAAAACCTTAAAATGTTTGTATAATCTCAAAAAAGGATTGTACATTTGCATGTGTGTTTTTCATGGTATTAGATTTAAGGTTTGTGGAGGCTGTCGTGAGACATCTTCCACTTTTTTATTTTTTGCGGTTGTGAGGCGCAAACTTACAACGATAGGAGCAGGATACGTTCCCCTTAGCCATATTATTCAGTTTGCTGCGAATAAGTTGCTTGCGGATCGGTGAAATGCGATCAACAAACAGCTTTTTTTCCAAATGGTCACACTCGTGCTGCACCACACGGGCAAGATAACCTTCAATATCCTGATCATGTTCCTGGAACTGCTCGTCCTGCCAATGTAGGTGAATCTTCTCCTGGCGACTCACATTCTCATGGATTCCGGGCACACTCAAGCATCCTTCCTCACGCGTGATGGCAGGAGCAGTCTCGTCAACAGAAATCTCTGGATTGATGAGTACCATGCGCACATCCTTGAGTTCGGGAAAATCCTCAGCCAACACATCGACATCGATATAGACAATACGGGCATTCACACCCACCTGAGGAGCGGCAATGCCAATGCCCTGAGTGTGATACATTGTCTCTTTCATGTTTTCGATCAACTCCTGGAGATTAGGGTAATCAGGAGTCACAGTAGCATTCTCGGTCCGGAGCACGGGATGTCCATAGATGTAAATTGGTAATACCATGGTTTGAAATAAAGTGTTATTGATTGTATCTACTCTGTAAATAATCGTTGAGGATGATGGTGGCAGCAATTGCGTCAACGCGGGCTTTATCACGGCGGTCACTCTTCTTCATGCCTCCATCAATCATTGCCTGATGGGCGATTGTGCTGGTGAAACGCTCGTCATACATCACAATGGGTGTGTCAGGCAACTCTTTGCGTAACCGTTGAACAAAGGGCGTGATATATCTCATGCTCTCGCTGGGCTCGCCATTGAGTTGAGTGGGGTGGCCGACAACAATTCGTTCGACCTGCTCATGCACCATGTAGTCTTTGATATATTGCAATAGCGTGTGAGTGGGAACAGTCGCCAGGTTACCGGCGATAATCTGGAGCGGGTCGGTCACAGCAATGCCTGTGCGCTTGCGACCATAATCGATGCCCATGATGCGTCCCATCGTCCTCAACAATAATTATAATGTCATCACCCCTGCTGCATGGTGAGCAGGAACTCCTCGTTATCGCTGGTACGATCCATGCGTTCCTTGACAAACTCCATCGCCTCGACCGAAGTGCGGTCGCTCAGGAAACGGCGGATGATCCACATCTTGTTCAAAGTATCCTGCGGCAACAGCAAGTCGTCACGACGCGTGCTGGAAGCCATCACATCGACAGCGGGGAAGATGCGCTTGTTCGACAGCTTGCGGTCGAGCTGCAACTCCATGTTACCGGTGCCCTTGAATTCCTCAAAGATCACCTCATCCATCTTTGAACCGGTCTCGGTCAGTGCCGTGGCTATGATTGTCAGGCTGCCACCACCCTCGATGTTACGAGCCGCACCAAAGAATCGCTTGGGACGCTGCAGAGCGTTAGCATCGACACCACCAGTCAGAATCTTGCCCGATGCCGGCGCAATGGTGTTGTAGGCACGGGCCAGACGGGTAATCGAGTCGAGCAGGATGACCACATCATGTCCACACTCTACCAGTCGTTTGGCTTTGCTCAATACCAGGTCAGCAATCTTGACATGACGGTCGGCGGGTTCATCAAATGTCGAAGCGATCACCTCGGCATTAACACTGCGGGCCATATCGGTCACCTCCTCAGGGCGCTCATCAATGAGCAGAATGATCATGTAAGTCTCAGGGTGATTCTCCGAGATGGCATTGGCAATCTCTTTCAAGAGCATGGTCTTACCGGTCTTGGGCTGGGCCACAATCAGGCCGCGCTGTCCCTTGCCGATGGGCGAGAACATGTCCACCACACGTTGGGAAACAGTGGGATGGCGCTTGCTGACAAGGTCAAACTTCTCATTCGGGAACAGAGGCACCAGATGCTCGAAGGGCACACGGTCGCGCACATAAGCGGGTGTGCGGCCATTGATGAGACGAATTTCGCTCAAGGGGAAATACTTCTCACCTTCCATGGGCGGACGAATTGTTCCCTCAATAACGTCACCAGTCTTGAGGCCATAGGCCTTAATCTGCGACTGCTGCACATAGATATCGTCTGGCGAAGTGAGATAATTGTAATCGCTTGAGCGGAGGAAACCATAACCTTCAGGTGCGATGTCGAGCACGCCTTGCGCATCAAGAATGCCATCGAAATTGTACGGTTGGTCCAGATAGGGATTTACCTCGGCAATCTGTTGCTGTTGTTGCTGCTTCATCTTGCGCTTCTTGCTCTTGCTCTCCTTCACGACCTTGGGCTCTTGGATAACGATTGGAGCGACTGCGGCCTCCTCGGCGGCACGTTTTCTCTCCTCCTCGGCGCGACGCATGGCTTCTTCTCTCTCCTGCTGCGTGCGAGGCTTGAATGTAAAGCCGCTGCCGGTATTGAAGAACGAGTTCAGTGAAACGCCTTCACGCTCACGCTGCTCGTTAAGCGATGGTTGCTGAGCTAAGTTCTCGCTCTGAGGTTCGTCCATCTCAGGCATTTCGGGCTCAGGCTGTTCTTCAGTCATCTGATCGGGCTGGGTAGCCTCTTCAGGAACCTCGTTGTTAGTCTCGACCTCGTCAAACGGCAGCACAGGCTGCTCGGCAGGCTGCTTTGCCTTGCGTCCACGACGGCGCTGAGCAGGTTCCGGCTTGGACTCGTCCTGAGACGGCGTCTCTTCTTGAGCCGGCTGGTTGTCGGCCAACGCCTCTTCCTCTTTCTTGAGTTCGGCTTCACGCGCTGCTTTTTCAGCAGCCGACGGACGTCCCCTCTTGCGCTTGGGCTGAACGACGGCTTCTTCTTGTTTTTCGGGTTGAGTCTCGGTGGTTTCGACAACTACCGGCTTTTCCTCTACCACAGGAAGATTTATATTTTGTTCTTTTTTAGTCTTACTTTTTGGCGCTACTGCGTCATCTTTGGTCACCTGATTACCGTTAGCCTTAGCTGCCGGCTGGCGAATACGCTCACGGCGGCGCTTGGTGGGTTCAGGGGCATTGGCTGCCTCTGACTCAGCCTGATGATCCAATACCTGAAACACGATGTCCTCATGACTCAGAGAATCCAATTTCTTGAGTCCCATCGTCTTAGCCAATTCGCGAAGTTGCTCTTCGCTCATTGCATTAAGTTGAGTGATAGTATACATTATTATTTAATTTTTCTAGGAATGTGCACAAAGCATTGAGCCTATTTTGTAGCACAATGGCATGCGCTCGCGCGCACGCATTCCTGAATTAATGATTTATCTAGTTTCTTTGTTCAATTCAGCATTTCGTTCTCCAGACTAAACCTTTGCTTGAAGCAATCATGTCAATTGCCAGAAAAGATTGTAAAAAAGTATCATGAAATAGTAGGAGGCTGGTGAGTTGATATTGAGTGCTCATCGACTTTTGTGTGGTCGTTTTGCGCTGCAAATTTAGGCTTTTTTTTCGACTTGACCAAAAAAAAACGTAATTTTGCAGCCTATAAACACAAAAACATGGACATCGACTGTCAGAAAATAGTTGAGCACGTGAATCTGCCCATCATGAAACTGGTGGGTAGTGTCGCTGATGAGTTGCACCGCGAGTGCTATGTCGTTGGCGGATATGTGAGAGACATTTTCCTGGAACGCCAAAGCAAGGACATGGACTTTGTTACCGTTGGCAGCGGCATCGAGGTGGCCCACGCAGTTGCTCACCGAATCGGTAAGCGCGCTCACCTGGCAGTCTTCCGCACCTTTGGAACCGCTCAAGTCAAGACTCGCCAATGGGAATTGGAATTTGTCGGAGCACGACGTGAATCCTATCACCGTGAAAGTCGAAATCCTATTGTCGAAGACGGCACCCTGGATGATGACCAAAAACGTCGCGACTTCACCATCAACGCGATGGCGATTTGTCTGAACAAAGACCGGTACGGTGAACTGCTTGACCCGTTTGACGGCATCGGGGACCTGCAACGCCACATCATTCGAACACCTCTTGACCCAGACATCACCTTCAGCGATGATCCGCTGAGGATGATGCGTGCCGTGAGGTTTGCCACCCAACTGGACTTCGAGATTTTTCCTGAAACATTTGAGGCTATCAAGCGAAATGCCAAACGCATCAACATCATCACTCGCGAGCGCATCGTCGATGAACTGATGAAGATTATGAGTTCTAAGGTTCCCTCGCGCGGATGGAAACTGCTTGACCAGTGTGGTTTGCTGCCGCTTATCTTCCCCGAACTGGATGCCCTTAAAGGTGTCGCGACTGTAAACGGACGGGGCCATAAAGACAATTTCATGCACACATTGCAAGTGCTCGACAACGTGGCTCAGGCTAGCGATGACGTGTGGTTAAGGTGGGCTGCATTGCTACATGACATTGGCAAAGCCCGAACCAAACGGTGGGATCCGCAGCTGGGTTGGACGTTCCACAACCACAACTTCATCGGTGAGAAGATGGTGCCCAAGATTTTTGCCAAAATGAGGCTGCCGCTCAACGAGCACATGAAATATGTGAAGAAACTCGTAGGGCTGCACATGCGCCCCATCGCGCTCGTTGAAGATGAAGTGACCGACAGTGCTGTCAGGCGCCTGCTCTTTGACGCCGGCGACGACATCGACGACCTGATGACCCTGTGCAAGGCCGATATCACCAGTAAGAATCAAAACAAGGTGCAACGATTCCGCGAGAATTTTGACCTGGTAAAACGTAAACTCGTAGATATCGAGGAGAAAGACCGCGTGCGTAATTTCCAACCGCCTGTGGATGGTGAGGAAATCATGCAGACGTTCGGGCTGGCGCCATCCAAGCCTGTGGGCTATATCAAAGACACCATCAAGGACGCCATTCTGGATGGGGTGATTTCTAACGACTATGCATCGGCCTATAGGCTCATGCACAGCAAAGCAACTGAATTGGGCATCGACCCGGTTCACAAGGGAGAGTTGTGCTACACCACCGTAGAGACGCCCGTCGGACTTTTGTATATCGGCGCCTGCGATGCCGGAATCGCGTTCATCGGTTGGAAGCAGGACGAGGTGGATGCCATTGCACAACGCTTGGGACTCCATCCCGTCAAGGCCAGCACACCCCTACTCGACAAAGCTCTCATCCAACTGCAGGAGTACTTTGGCGGCACACGCCGCGAATTCTCGTTGCCACTGTATCTCAATGGCACCGAACACCAGATGAAAGCATGGGCCGAATTGCAAAAGATTCCTTATGGCGAAACCATTTCCTACGGCCAACAAGCAAACCTCATGGGCAACCCCAAAGGTTCACGCGCTGTTGCTCAAGCAAACCATTACAACCCCATCGCCATTGTCATCCCCTGCCATCGTGTAATCAACGCCAATGGTACACTTGGCGGGTATGCTTCCGGAACAGACAAGAAACGCCTACTCCTGGATTTGGAGCAAAAGAACAATAACAAAGACTAAAAAGAAAACCGCCCAAGAGGCGGTTTTTGTTTTATTTACCCTTTATTCTGTTTCAATCCATTTGTTCCACGGGGCTGAGATGTCACTCGGGTCATCGGTGCTGATGACATCTTCATCAGAGTAGTAGTTTCGAACGGTATAGCGATGAGTGACGCGATAAGAGCCATAAGAGGCCGGATCGAACACTTGCAGGAAGTTCACCTCTGACTGCAGGTCGGTACACTGCCACGTCATCATCGTACAGGTTGTCTCGAATGCCGAACTTGATGTCATGCGATAGACTGCTTTGCGCTGCGGATCAAAGTAAAAGTTACCGTTAAAGACAACAAAACCATCGTTGGTGGCAAGAACAAACTCGTGCCTGTCATTGTCCCACACAATCAAGACACTGTACTCGCGGTTGCAGCCAGGACCAACCAGGATATCGACATTGCCGTCGAAATTGGCGTCCAGGAAATGTACCACATTTCGGGTGACGCCATAGTCCTCTTCAATGGGTATGGTCGTCATTGGCAGACCGTCGAGAGAAATCAACACCATGTTAATAGCATATTCCCCTTCATACAAGTCCACCTCGAGAACATCATGTGTCGTCGGGCAGTCCTCCACTGTGAACAAGCCGTTTTCGTCGAGGCTTATCGCCGGCACTGCCAGCGGATTCTTCACATCACTTCTCTGTTCAGCCGCGAATCCACAAACAGCAAATGAAAGCATGGCTGCAAAAATTCCCATGCACTGCAGGAAAGCAGAAAACCTCTTCATAAAATGCTATTGAATTATGTTTGAAATAATTGAATACTTTCAAAACCCGTTTCACTCGCCATGAGCTTCATTGGGGTCGACACGGAAGGTGACGAAGCGGTTGTAGGCATAGTTGGCCAGGGTGTAGGCTACCATAGCAACAACCATGACGATGTTCTGGCCGGCCTTCTGCATCGGGAAGAAGGGGATAATGTCATCGGGCAGATTTTTCCAACCCAAGCCCTCAAGCAATATCCAGCTGACGCACAATTGCAAGGCCAAGCAGATGAGGAATCCTATGACGAAGAGCGCCAACTCACGCTTAAAGTCGTTCTTGGTCTTGAATACCCAATTGCGGTTCCAGAGAAAACTGTTGATCACACCAAAGATGTATCCCACCACGTTAGAGATACCGTAAGAAAGTCCCATCCTGGTGTTGAGCAGATAGAAGACCACCAGCGTGATGAGCGTGTTCAAAACGCCAATCACTCCGTATTTGAGAAGTTGTATGCCCGTCTGACGGGCCTCGGCCTTATCTATCTTCATGATAACAGTTTTTAATTCTGCTGCAAATTTAAGTGTTTTTAACGAACTAACAAAAAAAACGTCAAACTTATGTTATTTGGGCGCCACAATTATCCCCACGTCCACCACACCGCGCAGTGTGTCACATCCCGACATTGTGTGCCACACCACAACAGAGCGAGCTTCACCGGGAGCAACGTCAGCATCAACCACCGTCTTGTCTTGATACAACGCTCCAAATCCACCACCAGCCCAGTTCCCGTATTCGTCGGCCAATGTCAAGTCTATCATCTTGCGGTTAACCGTTGAATCAACGCCAATGATATCAACGGCGAGCGACAAGTTGCGGTAAACATAAGCATTGTCATGACGCACAGCAAGCGTTAACCGGTAGGTAGAAGCTGAATCGTCATACTCAGGCAAGAATGTCAATGGCATTGTCCGTTGCCAACCCTGGACCGGCAGATGCATAAACTGCGCATGTGCCATGATGGGCTTGCGTTGGCAAGCGGCAAAAACGACGAGGGCGGCAGCAATGAGAATACTCATTGCCACCGCACGATTTATCGAGTGACACCTGTTGCGGTTACCCGTTCTCTCCGTTTTTAGGTCGGTCTTGGGCATTGCCGTTTTGAGGTGCGTTGACATCTTTGCGAGGCTTGAAAGTCTTGCCTTGCTGCGATTGCTTGTCTTGACGTTTAGCCTTGTTGGGACGGGGTTTGTGCTCGGGCCTGCCGTTCTTGTTTTCGCCATCTTGTTGCTTATCGGTCTTAGCCTGAGCATTATTGGCCTGAGACTTGTCGCCACCGCCTTTTTTCTTCTTTTTCTTTTTCTTTTTATCAAAGCGGTTGATGGCGTCCTGATTAAGCAGGTCACCAAAGGGCGAAGCACCCTTCTTGCTGTCCTCTTCAGACAAAAGGCTGTCGGGCTTGACACCATTCTTATTCAACGCAATCACTTCAAAAGCCTGGGCTGCCGTCAATGTCACGGTATTGACGGGCGCATTGCGTTCAGTAGAATAAACAATCTCGCGCTTGAGGGCATCAGCCTTGAAATAGTAGTAGGTGGCATCTTTAGTCTCGAGATGAACATCCTTAGGAGGCAATTGACGGATTGCCTCGACATAGGTGTTCACTTCGAAATTGATACAACACTTGAGTTTTGCACACTGACCTGCCAAGTTCTGCGGATTGAGCGAGATGTCCTGAAAACGCGCGGCACTTGTAGCGACCGACACAAAACCTGACATCCAGGTCGCACAGCACAGCGGCCTGCCACAGGGGCCAATGCCGCCAATGCGACCAGCCTCCTGTCGGGCACCAATCTGCTTCATCTCGACACGGATTCTGAAAACGTCGGCAAGCACTTTGATCAGTTGGCGGAAATCGACTCGCTCGTCGGCAATATAGTAGAAAATCGCCTTGTTGCCGTCACCTTGATATTCGACGTCTCCGATCTTCATCTTCAGACCCAAATCCACAGCAATCTTGCGTGAACGGATCATCGTGTCTTCCTCACGGGCTTTGGCTTGCTCATAGCGCTCCATATCGGCCGGTTTTGCCTTGCGGAAGATTCTCAGGAACTCAGTGTCTTTGCGCAGATTCACACGCTTGATCTGGTTCTTGACGAGGCGTCCTGTGAGGCCAACGCGTCCTATATCATGTCCAGGATTGGCCTCGACCGCAACCCAGTCACCCTGCTTCAAGGGGATGTGAGTGCTGTTGCGGTAAAAACCGCGGCGAGTGTTCTTGAAGAGCACCTCGACAATCTCAAAATCATTGTCGGGCACATCTTCAAGCCAATTAGTGCTGGTGAGATTACAACGCCCCACGTCAGTATTGCAGCAACCGCCACTGCAGGCCCCTGCATCACATTTCACGCAGGAGTCAACAGTCTCGGACACATTCGCTTGGGGTATCTTGATTTCGTCCATTGTGGTACGCAATCTTTATTTAGCGTAGCTCACGGCGCGCGTCTCACGGATGACGGTGATGCGCACCTGACCGGGATAAGTCATCTCGTCCTGAATCTTCTGGGCGATCTCGTTGGAGAGCTTCTCGGTCTCGGCATCGCTGATCTTGTCGGCACCGACAATGACACGCAGCTCACGACCGGCCTGGATGGCATAGGTCTTGACCACACCAGGATAGGACAAAGCCAAGTGTTCCAAATCATTGAGACGCTTGATGTAGGCCTCGACGATCTCACGGCGAGCGCCAGGACGGGCACCGCTGATAGCATCACACACCTGAACGATGGGAGCATAGAGGCTGGTGGCCTCTTCTTCGTCATGGTGAGCGCCAATGGCATTGCAGATGTCGGCTTTCTCCTTATATTTCTCGGCCAACTTCATACCCAGTTGTGCATGCGGCAATTCGGGCTCGTCATCGGGCACCTTGCCAATGTCATGCAGCAAACCGGCACGGCGAGCTTTCTTGGGATTGAGCCCCAACTCACTGGCCATGATGGCACACAGGTTAGCGGTTTCACGAGAGTGCTGCAGCAGGTTCTGACCATAGCTGGAGCGGTACTTCATCTTACCGATGAGACGGATGAGTTCAGGGTGAAGGCCATGGATACCCATGTCAATCGCCGTGCGTTTACCGGTCTCGATGACCTCTTCCTCGACTTGGCGGCGCACCTTAGCCACCACCTCTTCGATACGTGCGGGATGGATGCGTCCGTCACTGACAAGCTGATGCAGTGCCAGACGGGCAATCTCGCGGCGGACAGGGTCGAAGCCCGAGAGGACAATAGCCTCAGGAGTGTCATCTACCACGATTTCAACACCGGTGGCTGCCTCCAGAGCGCGGATATTGCGACCCTCACGGCCGATGATGCGGCCCTTTATCTCGTCATTGTCAATATGGAAGACGGTAACGGCATTCTCTACTGCCGTCTCGGTTGCCACTCGCTGGATAGTTTCGATGATGATGCGTTTTGCCTCCTTGTTGGCGGTCATCTTGGCATCGTCCATGATGTCATTGATATAGCTGGCAGCGTTGGTCTTAGCCTCATCCTTGAGCGACTCGATGAGCTTTTCCTTAGCCTCTTCGGCCGACAGACCGCTCACGTGCTCCAGAGTGTCACGCACGCTCTTTTCCATCTTGTCAACCTCACTCTTGCGCTGCTCGAGCAAGGCCATCTGATTATCGACATTCAATTTGAGGTTGTCCACTTCGTTGCGACGGCGCTGCACCTCGCCCTGTTGCTGGTTGAGCTGCATTTCACGCTGCTTGAGCTTGGCCTCGCTGGTCTGGACCTTGGTTAAACGCGCATTAGCCTCTTTCTCGGCCGCGCTCTTGATGTTCATACCGGCCTCCTTGCCTTTCAGCACCTCATTATTCTTGAGGACCTCGGCTTCAAGGCGAGCCTTCTCAAGAATCTCGTTGGCATGCGATTTGGCGTTCTTTCGTGAGAAATACAACGCTGCAACACAGCCAATTGCCATCGCCAGGATGGCTACAATCACAGTTAATACTATATTATTCATTAATCAATTGATAAAATATTTAACAAAACGCGCCACAATAGAGAGATGCACATGCCGCTCAATTTCAGCGACATAAACCATCAAATCTAAAGTGGTGCAGGAACCTATTTTTCTGCAATAATGCTATCTTTGTCACCATCGGACAAGTCATTTGCCTTAAATCACAACAAGCGCTTGCCAGTGTGACAACAAACAGGAAAATGACCAGAGTGTCCGTGGTCACAACATTACTCCTCCATGCCAATCATGGCATCGAGTTGTTTATCCAAATCTGTCAGGAAATCATTGACCTGCCGGTTTTCACCGTAAGCCTCCAGATAGAGGCGCGCAAACTGGAAAGCAACTCGTGCAAGCACATCACGCGATGTGCCATTAAAGCGGCTCATCCACTTGCTCCACAACGTGTTCACAAGTTCCTCCGCTTTCCGATATTTTTCTTCTTCGCCCGGGTTGATACTCAGGGCTATAGCAGAAGACGTATCGGCAAGTTCAATCCAAATTTTCTCTTTATTATTGTCGGCCATAACGCAGGAGAGTCGAGTTAAGCGTTCAATTGTTTAATGCAACGGTCAATGTCCCGCACCATTTTGGCGACCTGTTTCTTGTAGAGAGCAACCGTCTTGGGGTTAGCGGGAATCGAATGGGACACTTTCAAGAACTCGTTATCAATCTGCAGCTGTTTCACTTCTTTATCCAACTTGCTGATTTCCAATTCTTGACGTTCAATCGTCCGTTTCATCTCCTTCTTCTCTGCCAGGAGCGCAAGATAACGTTTGCGCAAGGTATCCACCTTGAGCATCAGATTCTCGATCCTATCTTTTATCTCCATTGAAGGCATAGTCACCATATTTTCGGCAAAATTACAACTTTTTTCCATTTCTGCCACCTTATATAATAATTATTTTTCGTTTTTACAGCAAAAGGTGACCATTTCTATCCCTTTCAACCCGTCACAGCCATCAAAATGCTTTTTTTGAAAAAAAACCGACAAAATTATTTGTCAGTATTAAAAATGGTATTACCTTTGCATCCGCAATTCGGGGCATTAGCTCATCTGGTAGAGCGCAACACTGGCAGTGTTGAGGTAAGCGGTTCGAGTCCGCTATGCTCCACAACCCACAACTGCTTAATTGGCTATAAAACAGCGAATTAAGCAGTTTTTATTTTTGTCATAATCCAATACGTTGTCATACTGTTGTCATAAAAACAAAACGATAAAAAGCAATGACAACAATGTCATGATAATGGAATGACAAAGTCTTCAGAGAGCAGTTCCACGACAGATGGCGCCGAGATACCAGAAAAGAATAACAAGCTCTGACGGACAAGAATTCAACCCTCCCCTTCTCTCTCTTTACCGTATAATTAAGGTGTAATTCTCAGGCCGTTCAAACGAAAACATTTACAAAATTACGTGAAATTTCGATTTGTAAAGGATTGAAAAAATCAAATGCTTGATTATCAATTATTAAAGGGTTGAAAAGGGATTTTTTTCCCTTTGTTTCCCTCTCAGGATCCCCCTACCGCCCTGCGGAGCGCTTCTGAAAATCGCTTGATGATAAAACGCTATATGCAGGGCGAATGTACGGTAAT
>JAEEGI010002745.1_pt1 | contig 42642 bp, 39 predicted proteins | sample 8958751 | NCBI WGS metagenome assembly JAEEGI01 (sample SAMN16246545, study PRJNA631951) | gut metagenome | biome: gut microbiome; feature: rumen; material: KS-attached | host: Bos | place: Iran: Karaj | collected 2018-10 | reverse complement strand
AAGAGCGACCTTGACATGCGCCCCGTCTATCACAAGGGCGACGACGGTATCAAGGCCCACCTCAACCTTGCCGTGCTTGCCTACTGGATAGTGTCAGTCACCATGTACCGCCTGAAGAAGAAGGGCTGTCCCAGCGTCAGGTGGGAAGAGATCAGGCGTATTGCCAGAGCGCAGGTGATGGTCACCACCCGCATGGAAACCGTGAAGGGTGAGACTATTGAAATCCGTCAGGCTACGGAAGAAGAGCAGGAACTGGCCAGAATCTATAGCCTGCTGGACATCACACCACATCCTATGGGGACTAGAAAGTTTGTAGGGCCTCCAAAGATACCTCCCGAAAAAAGCCAACGCTGAAAATCAGTCAGTTGCATTGGCTACCCCTGCAATGCGGGTTAATCCCGAAACTTCCAAACGTTTCGTGGTTTATTTGCAAATTTCTTAGAAATCCAGTAATCTGGAGGCTCTTCTTCAATTGAATGGAAAATCGGAATTCTTGACAGATCGGAAATGGGCTTATTTTCTCCAGTTAACTCGATTGATCAATCGAGTTAACTCAAACGATCGATCGAGTTAACTCAAACAATCGATCGAGTTAACTCACGTTTTTGGGGTAGTTAATAAAACTGACTTTCACTGATAAAAAAATATTGACAAAGTCTTCAAATCAATTGCAGAAGATCCAATCTGGTCGACTTTCTTCCTGACAAAGTTGACGGTATTCTTTGATCATTTCTTCTGCAAAGAACTTTTGTCCTATCAGAAGGAGCGTTCTCTTCAAGCAATCTAAGACCGAGATCCAAGCAAGAGAGTAACGTTCTTCTAGCAAGAGAGAGGCAAGATCCAAGCAAGAGAAACGGCCCTGACAAAGAAAGGATTCGCCACACAATTCTCCGACATCAGACCAGCACTCCATAGGTGCTCAAGCTCATGGCAGAGGCCTTGTAAAGAACTCCCGAAACTAAAACTGACAAATGACTGTCTCCTGCACGAAGGTTACAGTCCGCTGCAAAGCCTTGTATTGTCCAGAATAAGGTTATTGACTTTATTACATGAAAAGAGGAACCTTCGCAGGCTCCTCTTCGTAAATCCACTCGCATTACAATCGATATGAAAAGAATGCTGTGCGAGAGGATGTTAGGTTTATTGTCTCTCGACAACTTACCCCAAATTTTCTAACCTTAATAATCTAATACCATGAAAAACACATTGCAAATTTATATAATTTTTCTGAATATCCACCATAAATGGCAATAATAAACAGAAAAATTAATTTTCTTTAATAACCAACTGCCTCCATTTAATCTTCGTTGACAATTTAAGGCGATTCAACTTTTGTTGAGCAGCAGGAATGAGGGGTGCATTGGCTACAGGATGCCACTTTGCGCTGTACAGACTCACATAGCATTCCTGATTGTCGGGAGAAGTACCAAAGCGCTCTACCATACAGACCACTTGAGAGCAACTGTCAACGACCGCTCCCTCCTGCAAAGGCAACAGCAACATATCGACAGTGAGCCCATTGCTCACTTGTAGTGACAGGCTGTCGTCTGTGAGATACAACAGTTCTGACTGGCCTTCAAACCGGTTTTTCACCTCAGCCTTCATTCCTGACTCTATATAGTCAACGAGATCGAGCCGATGATTATTGCTCAGCGTAGGCAGAAGTGAGTCGGGCATAGAAATGAACAGGTCGCGTAACAAGTTATCTGAAACCGCTACGGAATCTGTTTGAGCCCTTGCGCCTATGCTAAATGACAAATGACAAATGATAAATGACATGACTATCAGCCACCGTCTTCTCTTGATTCCTATGATTCTGCTTTTCATTGCGTCAACCCATTTTTTACTCAAGTTCGTGAAGTTTACTTTTTTGCCGAAGCCAAAATGCATTTATCATTTGTCATTCAGGGCAAAGCCCGCCTATCCTCTTCCCTCGCGGAGATCCTTCACGCGGACTGCCTTACCCTCGGAAACAGGCAGTGAACCCTTCTTGACAAGTTTCACCCTCGGAGTGAGCAGGATTTCGTCCTTCAGCGCACGCTGGATGTCACGTGTCATCTTCTGCATCTCTGGGTAGATATCGGTCTCCAGACCATCGAGTTCTACTTCTACTGTCATGATGTCGTTGTCGTCCTCCGTATCGAGCGTGATGAGATAGTTGCTGCCCAGACCCGGATACTGCACAAGGATCTTCTCCACCTGCATGGGGAAGACGTTGACACCCTTGATGATGAACATATCGTCCGTACGTCCCTTGATGCGGTCAATGCGGCGGTGGGTACGTCCGCACTTACACTGTCCTGGCAAAATACGGGTAAGGTCACGCGTACGATACCTTAAAACCGGCATCATATTGCGGTCGAGGGTGGTGAGCACCATCTCACCCATCTCGCCATCGGGCACAGGCTCCAGCGTATCGGGGTCGACAATCTCCACAATATAGTTGTCCTCCCAGAGGTGCATGCCCTCCTGACACTTGCACTCGAAGGCCACACCAGGGCCGTTCATTTCGGTCATGCCGAAGGAATTGTAGGCCTTGACACCCAGCATGCGCTCGATACGGCGACGCTGTTCCTCGGTATGGGGCTCAGCGCCGATGCAGAGGGTGCGGAGCTTTGTGGTGGCAGGGTCGATACCTTCCTCTTTGAACACCTCGGCCAGACGGATGGCATAAGAAGGAATGGCGTGCAGGCAGGTGGTACCAAAGTCACGGATAAACTTAATCTGCCGCTTAGAGTTGCCGGCAGCGGCTGGTACGGTCATGGCACCCAACCACTCGGCGCCGTACTGGAAGCCCAGACCGCCTGTGAACATGCCATAGCCGGAGGAGTTCTGGAACACATCGCTCTTGCGACAGCCCACCATATAGAGGTTCCGGGCAATCATATTGGCCCATGAACAGATGTCGTGCTCTGAATAGACCACCACACAGGGATTACCCGTTGTACCACTGGTAGAATGGATACGGACTGCATCGTCCAGGCTTCTACCCACTAGGCCGAAAGGATAATTGTCGCGCAGGTCCTGCTTCGTGGTGAAGGGAATCTTGCGCAGGTCTGCCAGCGAATTGATGGAGTCTGGCGTGATGCCCAGATCACCCAAGCGTTTCTTATAGAATGGAGAATTCAGAGCAACTTTGATGCTCTCCTTCAGTTTCTTCACTTGCAGCGCTTCCAGCTGCTCACGCGGCATGGTTTCCAATTCCGGTTGCCAGTACTCACCATCAGGTTTGATGGTTGACATAATTTTCTCGTCTGTCATATTATTTACTATTTAACAATTTACCATATATCATTGAAAGGTGGCAGTGAACGACTCACCCTTCCCTTTCATTTTAGCCAGTTGCATCATCATCACGGCAGAAAGACCTGCGGTCTCGGTACGGAGCCTGCTCTTTCCTAAGTCCACGGATACGAAGCCTGCATCTACTGCAGCCTGGACCTCAGCAATGGAGAAGTCACCCTCCGGGCCTATCAGCACCAACGCATCGTCACTGACCGATAGCTTGCATAGCTCGGCAAACAGATTAACGCGTGGCACCTCGTCGTAGCAATGGGCAATATAGCGATGACCGTGGGCATGCGACTCGATGAATCGACGGAAATCGGTCATGCCGTTCACACGGGGAAGCCACGCCTTACGGCTCTGCTTCATGGCCGAGATGACGATTTTTTCCAGACGCTGTTCCTTGACCACTCGCCGTTCAGAGAACTGACAGTTGAGAAGCGAGAATTCATCCACGCCCACTTCTGTAGCCTTTTCGAAGAGCCACTCCATACGTTCCATCATCTTCGTAGGCGCAATGGCAAGATGCAGATACCCTTGCCATTGACGGGGCTGGGCAAGCTGCTGCATCAACGAATAACGGCAATGATGGCCTGACGGCTGGCAGATGACAGCTTCATAGAAGTTTCCCTTGCCATCCATGAGCATGATTTCATCGCCCTCATGAAGCCGTAGGACACGCAAGGCGTGCTGCGCCTCGTCATCGGGCAGCTCTGTGGCATGGGCTGCATCGGGAACGTAAAAGAACCTCGTTTCCTTCACTTCCTATTTTTTCTCAGGTTGAAACACCAGTGCGAATGAAATACCCACAACCAAGGCAAAACCGGCAAAGATAAACCAGCATGTCTGCCAGTCACCCACCAGGAAACCGTTCTCCCACTGACAGAAGCTGTTGACAATCTCGCCAGCCGCCAACGTTCCTATGGTAGCGCCCAGTCCGTTTGTCATCATCATGAACAGTCCCTGGGCCGATGCCTTGATAGAAGGTTCACACTCCTGATCGACAAAGATACCGCCTGAGACATTAAAGAAGTCGAATGCGACACCATAGACGATGCAGGAAAGGATAAAGAAGATGACTCCGGGCATGGCGGGATTGCCTATGCCAAAGAAGCCAAAGCGGAACACCCAGGCAAACAGCGACATGAGCATGACCACCTTAATGCCGAAACGCTTCAGGAAGAAAGGAATCATCAGAATGCACAACGCCTCACTGATCTGGGAGACAGACGTCAACAGCGTTGCATTGTTGGCTGCGAAAGTATCGGCATACTCTGGCGTTCCCCTGAAACTGGTGATAAATGGACCGGCAAATCCGTTGGTCACCTGCAGGCACATGCCCAACAGAGCAGAAAAGATGAAGAACAAGGCCATCTGCTTGCGCTTGAACAGCTTGAAAGCATTCAGGCCCAGGCTCTCGACAAGCGACATCTTACCTTCTTTCTTCTCCAACCGGCACTCAGGCAGGGTAAAGCAATAGGCAAAGAGCACAAGGCTCAGCAAGCCGGACACGAAAAACTGCATATAGGTGTACTGGAACTTATGTGAGTTCTCTGCCAGGGTAAAGCCAAAACCGCTGTCATCCAAGTAAGCACAATTGACGAACCACATCGTTGCAATGAAGCCTACGGTTCCCAGCACGCGGATGGGAGGGAAATCCTTGACGGTGTCCATTCCGTTCTTCTTCAAGATACTGAATGCCGTTGTATTGGCAAGAGCAATGGTAGGCATGAAGAATGCCACACTCAGGGTATAAAGCGTAATGAACAGCCCTTTGTCGGGCAGCTCTTGACCGAACCCTGCCTGAAGCCCAAGCCACCAGCAACCTAACATGAACAGGCCTGCCAGCAAATGACAGATTCCCAGCACACGCTGCGGCTGCATATACTTGTCGGCCACAATGCCCATCAGCGTAGGCATGAAGATCGACACGATACCCTGAATGGCATAGAACCAGGAGATCTCTCCTCCAAGCCCTGCCACTCCTAAATAGTTTCCCATGCAGGTAAGATAGGCACCCCATACGGCAAACTCAAGAAAGTTCATCAGTGCCAGACGGATTTTCAAATTCATAATCTATTCGATTTTCAGTTTAATATCTTTTCTTGGTGTCATATCATTCACACGGTTCTGTACGCCACGTCCGCCTGCAGGCAGCACACGGCCAAACCTGGACAATGAATCGGCTGTTGCCGGTACAGAGTCGGACTGTGAGTCCTCTGTGGCGGGATGAGCCAAAGAGTCGTTCTTCACTTCGTCCTCAGGTTCCTTTTTCTTTTCCCGCTTGTGCATGCGGATCAGCTGTATATCCTTGATAAACAACATCCTCATTGTAGAAGTATTATCATTACCACGTGACAGGTAGATATAGCCTTTTATCTCCTTCACCCTATGGTCACCGGAAGACTCGAGGCGGAATTGGTTCTGTCCATTGAAAGAAAGGCGACTGGTACGGCAGGACACACTGTCGTTGTCGTACACCAGCATGAGACAGCCTTCTGCCTCCTTCATGCCATTCTGGAAGAAGAAGTCGAGGAACATATTCAATACATAGACATCTCCTTCCCTACTGGCAGAGTCGGCTTTGATGTCAAACTCCAATCGGTTGTGCATGGGATGAGGCAAGAGGACTGCAGCGATATCGCCCTTCCATACATTTGCAGTGTCACCGCCGGTGGTAAACTGACTGTACTGGTTAACCTCTCCTTCGGTTGCACCTAAGTCAAGCGCAGCCTCGCTGAGCCGCTTTGCCACACGCTTATAGATGTCATCCAACCGGTCAGCACGCTTATAGTAATAGACCATCGACGAGTCAAGCTCAGCCTGCGTGATGCCATGTTTCTTCAACACGGCAGCATGATAGAGTACACGATTATAGTCATACTGCTTATAGTCATCGCCCTGATAGACCATGCCCTGAGCCAGATGCAGGTCGTAGAGCAAATCCTCAAGCTCATCGGGCTGAAGATACTGCTTAGGGGTTCCAGGCGCACAGGAGGCCAGAAAAGCAAGCATGACAACAAACAGAATGTACCTATTCACGTTTCAAGGTAATTTCACTAATTTCCTTCCGATACAGTAGCAGGAGCAATACCACACTTACGCTGATGGATGCATCAGCAAAATTGAACACAGGACTGAAGAACACGAAGTCCTCCCCACCCCAGAAAGGCATCCACGACGGCCAAGTGCTCTCTATGAGAGGGAAGTAGAACATGTCCACCACCTTACCCATGAGAAACGGTGCATAACCAGTTCCATACTCCACGAAATAGCTGACATAGTAAGGCGATGATGCATTGAACACCTGCCCATAAAAGAGGCAATCAATCAGGTTTCCTGCAGCACCAGCCAGCACCATTGCCAACAGCACGATATAGCCCGTGCGTGCATGGCGCCGTACCTGCAACCAGATGTAATAACCCAGCACAGATATGGCAACAACACGGAAGAGCGATAATACCAGTTTTGAACCGATGCTCATGCCGAACGCCATGCCATTGTTCTCAATAAACGTGATGTAAAACCAGTCTGTCACATGTATGCTTTCATGGAGATGCATGTGGGTCTTCACCCAGATTTTGATTACTTGGTCTATAACGAGAATGGCGATCACGATAAGTGTCGCCAGTTTCCCGTCAGAAAAGAATGCCTTTCTTCCTGTCATTTCTTATTACTCATCAGTTTCGACTCCACACTCAGCGTGGCGTGGGGAACAGCCCTCAGTCGTTCCTTGGGAATCAGTTTTCCCGTAATGCGGTCAATGCCATATGTCTTGTTTTCTATACGCACCAAGGCAGCCTTCAATCCCTGTATGAATTTCTGCTGGCGTGATGCCATAGAAATCAGATCTTCTTTCGACTGAGCCGAGCTACCTTCCTCCAGTGCCTTATAAGTAGGAGACGTGTCATCCACATCATTGGAGTCCTGATTCGTCAGCACTCGCATCATCTGATCATAATCACGCTTAGCTAACGCCAACTTCTCATTGATAATACTGCGGAACTCCTCGAGTTCTTCGTCAGTGTAACGTGTTTTTTCTGCCATAACTTTAGATTTTTGTTATTTTGATATTCAGTTTAAAGTCATCAAATTCTACGGTCTGACCGTCGTTAACCTCAAGTTTCAGGTCATCGGCCAACACCTGACGGGCAATATAGTCACCAAATGCGTTTACGGCCTTGGTGGATGCCTCATTGGGTTCAATGCTTACCCGGACATGGTCAGTAATTTCCAACCCACTCTTCTTGCGGATGTTCTGGATGCGGTTCACCAGCTCACGGGCCATACCCTCAGCACGCAGTTCATCGGTCAAAGTAATATCGAGGGCTACGGTGAGATTGCCTTCGTTGCCCACCAGCCAGCCAGGGATATCCTCGCTGATGATTTCAACATCGGTAGCCTCGATGCTGACGGGCTGTCCTTCGATATTGATGGAAAGAGTGCCATTAGCCTCAAGGTCTGCTATCTGCTCCTGGGTAAGGGCATCGACAGCAGCAGCCACGGACTTCATCATCTTACCGAACTTCTTGCCCATGGTGCGGAAATTGCACTTTACTTTCTTCACCAAGATGCCAGCGCCCTCAACGAATTTCACTTCCTTGACGTTCACTTCCTGCAAGAAAATCTGCTTCACGCTCTCGATGGCATCGCGCTGGGCGCTGTCAACGGGCGGGATCATCAGCGTCTGAAGGGGCTGCTTCACTTTGATACTCTCCTTGCGACGCAAGGCAAGAACAATGGTGGTGATACGCTGAGCAACATCCATACGTTCTTCGAGGTCTTTATTGACAAGAGCTGCATTGAATACAGGGAACATATCCAGATGAACGCTATCCAACGGGCCGCCAAGGTCTTTATACAGCTGGTCTGCAAAGAACGGAGAGAAGGGTGCCAACACTTTAGCTACGGTCATCAGACACTCATACAGGGTCTGATAAGCAGCCAGTTTATCGTTGTCCATCTCCTTGCCCCAGAAGCGTTTTTTATTCAGGCGCACATACCAGTTAGATAGGTCTTCATCCACGAACTGATCAATAAGGCGTCCGGCACGAGTCGGATCGTATCCATTCATCTCCTGTTCCACACCCTCTACCAGTGAATTCAGGCAAGAGAGTATCCAACGGTCAAACTCCGGACGCTCGGAGACGGGTATTTGTGGTGTCTGTGGATCAAAGCCATCCACATTGGCATACATCGCAAAGAGTGAATATGTATTATATAAGGTACCAAAGAACTTACGACTGATTTCAGCCACGCCCTCAGGATCGAACTTCAGGTTGTCCCAAGGCTCTGAGTTGGTCATCATATACAGGCGTACGGCGTCAGAACCGTATTTGTCGATCATATCAAACGGATTGACAACGTTACCCACATGCTTAGACATCTTATTGCCTTTGGCATCGAGCACCAGACCGCTTGAAATAACGTTTCTGAAGGCGACGCTGTCAAAAATCATCGTAGCAATGGCATGAAGGGTAAAGAACCAGCCACGTGTCTGGTCAACACCTTCGTTGATGAAATCGCATGGGAATGCAATGCCCTTGTCGATGAGATCTGCATTCTCAAACGGATAGTGCACCTGAGCATAAGGCATGGAGCCTGAATCGAACCACACGTCGATGAGGTCGGACTCACGCTTCATCGGCTTTCCTGATGCAGAACACAGTACAATGTAATCCACGTATGGGCGATGCAGGTCTATCTTGTCGTAATTCTCCTTTGACATATCACCAGGCACAAAGCCCTGATCCTTCAACAGATTGCTGGTCATAAAGCCTGCTTCGACGGCCTTTTCAATCTCATTGTAGAGTTCCTCTACGCTGCCAATGCAGATTTCCTCACCATCCTCAGAGCGCCAAATAGGAAGCGGTGTACCCCAGAAACGACTACGTGAGAGATTCCAGTCGTTCAAGTTGTCGAGCCAGTTGCCGAAACGACCTGTACCTGTAGACTCTGGCTGCCAGTTGATGGTTTTGTTGAGTTCAGACATGCGTTCCTTGCATGCCGACGACTTGATAAACCACGAATCCAATGGATAGTACAAGACAGGTTTGTCTGTACGCCAGCAATGTGGATAGTTGTGTACGTGTTTCTCTATCTTAAACACCTTGTTCTGAGCCTTTAGGTCCATGCAGATCGAGACATCAAGTGTCTCATCTTTGTCAGTAAGAGTGTCGTCGTAGGCATTCTTTACATAACGGCCAGCAAACTTGTTCCACTCATTGAGATTCACGTACTTAGCTACGAAATCCTCATCCAAGTCTTCAACGGCAAAATACTTACCCTGAAGATCAACCACAGGCCGTTCCAGTCCTTTCTTGTCTATCAATACGATAGGAGGAACACCAGCTTTCTTAGCCACGAAAGCATCATCGGCACCAAAGTTGGGAGCAATATGGACAATACCTGCACCATCTTCTGTGGTCACATAATCGCCAGGTATCACACGGAAAGCACCATCGGTCAGCGGCTTGATGGCAGGCATCAGCTGCTCATACTCCATCCCCACCAGGTCAGTACCTTTATAGCGACCCACAACACGATAGGGCATAAACTTGTCACCTTTCTTGAACTCAGGCAATTCACCTCCGTCAGTAATCTCACCTGCAGTGGGCAGATAAGCGGCCAGACGTGCCTCAGCCAACACGATGGTGATTGGATCAGCACTGTAAGGGTTGTAGGTCTGAACAGCCACATAGTCAATCTTCGGTCCCACACACAGTGCAGAATTGGCTGCCAGCGTCCAAGGCGTCGTCGTCCATGCAAGGAAATAGGGAGTGCCCCACTCAGCCATCTCGGGTTTCGGATTCTTCATCTTGAACAGAGCTGTACAAGTAGTATCCTTTACGTCTCTATAGCAACCAGGCTGGTTCAGCTCATGACTGGACAGACCAGTGCCTGCTGCCGGAGAATAGGGCTGTATGGTATAGCCTTTATAGAGCAGTCCCTTCTGATAGAACTGTTTCAGCAACCACCATAATGTCTCTATATACTTGTTCTCATAAGTAATGTATGGATGGTCAAGATCGACGAAGTATCCCATTTTCTCGGTCAACTCGCGCCACTCCTTGGTATACATCATCACATTCTCACGGCACTTACGGTTGTAATCTTCCGTGGAAATGTACTTCTCTGAATCCTTATTGTCAATGTCGGCCTTGGTAATGCCCAATTCTTTTTCCACGCCTAACTCCACTGGGAGTCCATGGGTGTCCCATCCGGCTTTACGGTGTACCTGATAGCCCTTCATGGTCTTGTAGCGGTTGAACGTATCTTTGATGGTACGCGCCAGTACATGATGAATGCCTGGATGGCCATTGGCTGAGGGAGGACCCTCGAAGAAAACAAACTGCGGACATCCTTCACGCTCACTTATACTGCGGAGGAAAACGTTCTTCTTATTCCATTCCTCAAGCACCTGATTATTTACCTTTGTCAGGTTCAGACCGCTGTATTCGGGAAATTTCTTTTCCATTTTACTATGCTCATTATTGATTACTTTTCCAATTTAGTGCGCAAAGGTAGTAAAAAATCTCCACCCCACAAAAGAAATAATTATTTTTAAGATACAAAAGTTGATTATTTGAAAAATATAGTGTATTTTTGCGCCGTGAATGAGATACAAGTACGAATCATAGAACACGCCAACCAGTGGCCGACGACTGAAGAAGCCACACTTCTGGAGGAGAATTTCTTCCACAGCCGGGCTCTGTTCCTGATGACTGCCAAGACACCGCGCCAAAAGCCATACATGGCTGTAGCCCAGACTTCCGACGGACAGGTGATTGGTCAGTTGCTGGCTATTGTTCGCTATCGTGCTTCGTGGTTCCCTCCCTATTTCTTCATGCACTGCCGCATCCTGAGCGAGGGAGCCTACTCTTCCCAGTGCACCAACAGAAGTGAAGTTTTCGCCCAGATGCTACACGCCATCCGTAACCGTCTAGGCAGTAGCGTTCTTTTTATTGAAGTAAGTAACCTCAACCAGAAAATGTTCGGCTACCGCGAATTCCGCAAACAGCATTTCTTTCCCGTCCACTGGATGAGTATTCACAATTCGCTTCATAGTCGTGCACCAGAAGAGCGGATCAGCCAGCAGATGCATAAGCGGATCGTTCATTCTTATGCGCGTGGCGTTGTGACGGAAGAGGTAACCACAGACGATGACTTCCGTGCGTTCTCCAAGCTGCTTCACCATCACAACTGGCTGAAACCCAAGCGATACATCCCTCACGACGACTTCTTCCGCCAAATCCAGCAGATGCACTGCGGACGCCTCTATGTCACCAAATATCGTGAAATGGTCATCGGTTGTTCGGCTGTTGTTTATAGCGGTCGCAATGCCTACCTCTGGTACTCGGCATTCCGACGGAAATCGTTTGCTTTTGTCCACCCCGACATCATGACCATCTGGCATTCCATCAAGGATTCCCACCATCACAACTACGACCACATCTTCTTCCTTGACGTTGGACTACCCTTCCGGAAAAACCCTTTCCGGGAATTCATCCTCCGTTTTGGAGGGAAGCCTGTCAGCACGTACAGATGGTTCCATGTCAGCATCGGCTGGGTCAATACCATCCTTTCCAGAATCTATCGCGATTAACACTAACATCTCACATCCATGTTATGATTATCTTTCCAACAGCAAAAATAAATCTTGGACTCAACATTGTGGAACGGCGTCCTGACGGTTATCACAATCTTGAAACCGTGTTCTACCCGGTACCTGTCCATGATGTGTTAGAGATTATCCCGATGCACCCGGACTTCCCCTCGGAAGTGGACTGCGATCTGAAAGTGACTAACATAACTATCGAAGGCGACGAGCAACGCAACCTAGTCGTACGTGCTTACCAACTCCTAAAGCAGGAGTTCCCCGCCCTACCCCGCCTGCACGTCCATCTGTGGAAAGGCATTCCAACACAAGCGGGTATGGGAGGAGGTTCAAGCGATTGTGGCTATATGCTCAGACTGGTCAACGACGTTTTCAAGCTTGGCCTCAGTACATCACAGCTTATTGAGCGTGCTGCCCGCCTCGGTGCCGACTGTCCTTTCTTTATTCTTGGCAAACCAGCCTATGCCGAAGGCATTGGGGAGAGACTGCACCCCGTCAGTCTCAATCTCAGCGGATGGTATATAGCTGTGGTCCGCCCCGACATTCCTGTCCCCACACGCGAGGCTTTCTCTCTCATCCATCCTCATCGGCCAACGAAGAACTGCCTGGAAGTGATTCAGCAGCCCGTTGAGACATGGCGCGAGGAGCTTGTCAACGACTTTGAGCAAAGCGTTTTTTCCCTTCATCCGGAAATAGGACGCATCAAGGATGTGCTCTACCAGCAAGGTGCCACCTACGCAGCTATGTCCGGCTCTGGCAGTGCCGTGTTCGGTCTCTTCCGTAAACCCATAGAAATCAGTAAACTCTTCCCTGATGCCTTTACCTATTGTTCGAATCTAATTTAAACAAAAAAAGACACCTTTACGATGAAAAAACCATTCATAACATTACTGCTGACCATGATGGCCGTAAGCATCATGGCACAAATGGTGAACCCAGTACATTTCAAATCGGAATTAAAGACTACCGAGGGGAAAGCGGAGGGTGAAATTGTATTCTCGGCTACCATAGATGCGGGGTGGCACGTCTACTCCACTGATCTGGGGGAGGATGGCCCCATTGAGGCTACATTCAATGCTGTAAAGATGGAAGGCGTTGAGACTGTTGGCAAACTGACACCTAAAGGAAACGTCATCAAGAAGTTTGACAATATGTTCGGCATGGAGTTGAAATACTTCGAGAACACAGCTACGTTTGTACAAAAGGTGAAGTTTACCAAACCTGAATACACAATAGACTGCTTCCTGGAGTATGGAGCCTGCAACGACCAAAGCTGCTTGCCACCGTCGCAGGTTGATTTCAAGGAAAATGGAAAAGTGAAGAGTGAAGTATTAGGGACCGCCGTTTCTAAAGACAATATGAAGGAAAAAGAAGAAACGGTGACAGACCAGAAGGAAAACGTAGCTACCGACACTCTTGCTAACGATACGCTCACTACCGATACTGTCACAGCCTCAACGCTTTCGGAAATGTCTGGAGAACCTGATCTATGGCAGCCTGTCATTGATGAGCTACGTGCTGAGAACGGTAACGGCGATGTTGCCAGCAATTCCCTGCTTTACCTGCTGCTGATGGGCTTTGTCGGTGGACTGCTGGCTGTCTGCATGCCCTGTATCTGGCCTATCATCCCGATGACCGTCTCGTTCTTCTTGAAACGGGCAAAGACGGATAAAGGCAGAGGTATACGTGACGCTGTCACCTATGGATTGTCAATCATTGTCATTTATTTAGGGTTGGGGCTATTAGTGACAGCAATCTCCGGCAGCGACACACTGAACGCAATGTCAACGAATGCCATATTCAACATTTTCCTGTTCCTGTTATTAGTGGTGTTTGCACTGAGTTTCTTCGGATGGTTTGAGATCAAACTGCCTGATTCATGGGCGAATGCCGTTGACTCGAAGGCATCGTCGACAACAGGACTGCTCAGCATCTTCCTCATGGCCTTTACGTTGGTATTGGTATCGTTCTCATGTACAGCTCCCATCATCGGCCTGCTCCTTGTCGAGACGACCACCAGTGGAAACTGGATTGCTCCGGGCATTGGCATGTTTGGCTTTGCTTTGGCACTCGCACTGCCCTTCACGCTTTTTGCCCTTTTCCCCTCCTGGCTGAAGCAGGCACCCAAATCTGGATCGTGGATGACCACTTTGAAAGTGGTCTTAGGCTTCATAGAACTGGCCTTTGCCCTTAAGTTTTTCTCCGTAGCCGACCTTGCCCACGGCTGGCATCTGCTCGACCGCGAAGTATTCCTCTCGCTGTGGATTGTCATTTTCGGTATGCTGGGTGCCTACCTCTGTGGCTGGTTGAAGTTCCAGGAGGATGAAATAGGTGGCAACCTCAACAAGCCGATGCCCGTTGTATGCATCATGGGAGGACTCGTTTCGCTGGCCTTCGCCGTTTATATGGTGCCTGGACTTTGGGGAGCCCCATGCAAGGCTGTCTCTGCCTTCGCTCCACCAATGAACACCCAGGACTTCAACCTGAATACCAGTAGCGTTGAGGCACGCTTCACCGACTACGAACAGGGGATGGCCGTTGCCCGTGCGGAGGGAAAGCCTGTATTCATTGACTTCACGGGCTTTGGCTGTGTGAACTGCCGCAAGATGGAGGCTGCTGTATGGACAGACCCACGAGTGGCCGACAGGCTGAGAAACGATTTCGTGCTGATCTCGCTCTATGTCGATGACAAGACACCGTTGAAAGAGCCTTTCGAGGTAATTGGAACTGATGGAAAACCGAAAACCTTGCGTACAGTGGGTGCCAAATGGAGCTACCTGCAAAGTCATAAGTTCGGAGCCAATGCCCAACCCTTCTACGTTATTGCAGACCCCGCTACGGGCAAACCTCTCTGTGGAAGCCGTGCCTACGATGAAGACATAGACAAATATCTGGATTTCCTTAGCAAAGGATTAAACAATTTCAAGAAGTAATTTGTTTATCTGTTTGTTATTCAACAATCTGAACGTTTCTATATCAGGAACCTCAGCACCCTCGGGCCCTAACGCAAGGCAAGATCTTCAAAGAAACACATCATACAAAACCAAATACTGTAAAATGATAGGACAAGACAGAATGAGGAATTGGTTGCTTCTACCCATTATAGCCATTTGTGGAATGGCCAGTGTTTCATCGTGTTTTTTCAATGAGGACAATGCTTCTGTCAAGCCGACCATTGACAGGATTGTTAATCGTGGCACCATTCTAATTGGCACAACAGGTGACTACAGACCGCTGTCTTTCCGCGAGAACGACGGGACATACTGGGGTTTTGGCATCGAAGTGGCCCAGGAAATTGCCAAACGGTTGAATGTCAGCACAACGTTTGTACCGACCACTTGGCCTACACTGACAGCTGATGTTCTTGCTGAGCCTCAGATGTTCGACCTTGCTATCGGTGGCATCACAATTACAGAAGCCCGATGTGAGACGATGTTGATGAGTGACGGCTATCTGGCAAATGGCAAAACGATTCTTTGCCGGGCTTCCGAGGCTGTCCGTTACAAGTCATTAGCTGACCTCGACAAGCCCGAAGTGCGGGTGATGGTGAATCCCGGGGGACTGAACGAGAAGTTTGCCAACGAGAACCTTACTCACGCCACCATCATCGTCCATCAGAAGAACGAAGAGATCCCATTGCTCGTAGCTGAGGGCAAAGCCGATGTGATGATTACAGAGATTACAGAGGCTCCCTACTATGTGCAGACGGACCCCCGGCTCGCAGCTCCATTACTGGACAAGCCGTTTACCCACGGTGAGATCGGCGTACTGATGCGCAAAGGCCAGGAGGATCTACTACAACTGGTGAACACTGTTATTCGCCAGATGAAGTCTGACGGTACTCTTCAACGACTACACGAGAAATACGGCTTGGTCTATGCGTTCAGAAAAACTTCTCAGTTTCAGGCTGATGGCAATAACTAGTGCCATCAAAGCAATGGGTACAGACCTTACATTTGGGCATGCCTATTGAGGCAATGAGATCCTCGAGCTTAGCAAACTTCAAGGTGGAAAGCCCCAACCGATGGGCTATCTCATTCACCATGCGCTTATATTCTGGAGAGTCTGTCCGGGCATATTTCTCGAGATTCTTCTTGTCATCACCCTCAAAGTCACGGATAATCTGACGGGTAATGAGTTCCAGGTCAGACTTCGATGCTGTAAAGCCTATGAACGGGCATCCGTAGACCAGCGGCGGACAGGAAATGCGGCAATGTACTTCCTTGGCACCATATTCGAAAAACGTACGCACGTTGTCACGAAGCTGGGTACCACGAACTATCGAATCGTCGCAGAACACGACACGGCGGTCTTTCAGGATTGCAGCGTTAGGGATGAGCTTCATCTTTGCCACCAGATCGCGACGACTCTGATTGCCAGGAGTAAAGGAGCGTGGCCAAGTGGGAGTGTATTTCAGGACAGCTCTTTCATAAGGAACACCCTTGCCTTCTGCATAGCCTAAAGCTGTGCCAACACCAGAGTCTGGGACGCCACAGACACAGTCGACTTCGGTATCATCGCTCTCGCCCAGTCTACGTCCATTCTTCTCTCGCACTGCTTCCACATTAATACCTTCGTAGTCGCTGGCAGGGAAGCCATAATAGACCCAAAGGAACGAACAGATCTGCTCATGTTCAAAGGATGGCTGCAACACCTCGATGCTATCGGCATGCAGACGGACTATCTCGCCTGGCCCAAGGTCACGCACCACCTTGTAGTCAAGATTGGGGAAACTGCACGACTCGCTGCTGACTGCATGAGCCTGAATGACTTCCTCAGTACCAATCAGCGTCAGCCGGTGGATTTCTTTCCTTCCAATAACGATGGGGGTACGTCCCAAGAAGTCACGAGCAGCAATGATTCCGTCTTCAGTAAGAATCAGCATCGAGCACGAGCCTTCAATCTTGCGATAAACCATGTTAATACCTTCAACGAAGGTATTTCCCATATTGATGAGCAATGCCACCAATTCCGTCTGGTTGATGTTGTTGGCAGACATTTCGCTGAAATGCATCCGCTGTGCCAAGAGCTCGTCGGCAATCTCTCTAAGGTTGTTAATCTTTGCAACAGTCACCACGGCATAGCGTCCCAAGTGAGAATTGACAATGATGGGCTGTGGGTCTGTGTCGCTGATGACACCCAGTCCCTGACAGCCGTGGAACGAATCAAGTTCGTCCTCAAAACGAGAGCGGAAATAGTCCCTTTCAAGAGAGTGGATACTACGGTTGAATCCCTGCTCAGGGTCAAACGTTACCAGTCCTGCGCGTTTTGTACCAAGATGTGAATTGTAGTCGGTGCCGTAAAACAAGTCGTTCACGCACTCCTTCGTGGAGATGGATCCGAAAAAGCCTCCCATAAACGTCTATCAAATAAAATAGTAAAGGAACGACGCTATACCTTCAAGTGCTGGCTTACGTTGTCCCTCAATTTCAATCTTAAACTCTATCTCAGCCTTGCAAATACCACGCAGATTCTGGATATTGTACAACTTTGTGACTAAACGGATGCGGCTTCCTGTAACGACAGGCTGGCCGAAGCGCATCTTGTCCATTCCATAATTCACCAACATCTTGATATGATGCACTTCGATAATCTGATCCCACAAATAGGGAAGCAAGGAAAGCGTGAGATATCCGTGTGCAATAGTACTCTTGTATTGGCTTTCTTCCTTAGCACGCTCCACATCGACATGAATCCACTGGTGATCGAGTGTGGCATCGGCAAAGAGATTAATACGTGGTTGATCAACTTGTAGCCAATCAGAAACCCCGAGTTCCTCACCCAGGTGAGAGGCAAATTCATCGTAAGAATTAATTACTAATTTTCCCATCTGTCAGAATTTTGGTGCAAACTTACACAAAAAAAATGAATTGCACAACTTTTCATCCCATAATTTCTGAAAAACACCTATGACGCTTGACATAATACTGCCAAAGCAGGGAGAAGCCTGTGTGTTGCGGTATGTCTGCGGCCATTCGGCAAGCCTGTATCTGCCTCCGATCTTCTTCGAAGTCCTTCCGCCAGTTCTTATATGCTTTTCGTGCACGGAAAATAGCCAAGCAGTCCTGCATGTTGTGCTTCAGGATCAACATCTCTGCCGCAGCAAGGTAATCTAGCCACCAACGAACCATCATGACATGTCTTAGTTCTTTGTCTGGCAAGCATTTATAGAGCATCGTTAAATTATTACGGAAATTCAGGAAAGTCTTCCTGGGATTAGCCTTAGGCAGCGTACCTCCACCCAGATGATATACTTTGGACTGGGGTTCACAAAGAATCCTTCTCCCTTTGATGCGCAAGCGCCAGCAGAGATCTATCTCTTCACTATGGGCAAAGAAACGACCATCCAAACCACCTGCCTCCCAATAGTCACTTGAACGTATCATCAATGCTGCGCCAGTAGCCCACAAGATGTCCGCACGACTGTCGTACTGACCTTCATCACGCTCCAATCTGTCGAACACCCGTCCTCGGCAGAAAGGGTATCCATAGCGGTCAAGAAAGCCGCCACACGCTCCTGCGTATTCAAACCTGTCGCGATCATTCAGACTTAACAGTTTTGGCTGACAGGCAGCGACATCAGGATTGGCATCCATCAGTTCAACAAGGGGAGTCAGCCATCCTGGAGTAACCTCTATGTCGCTGTTCAATAGCAGGTAATACTCTGCATCTATCTGCTTGAGTGCCTTGTTGTAACCATCGGCAAACCCCCAGTTTCTGTCAAGCAAAATCAGTCGACAGGATGGGAAACTCTCTCGAAGCAGATCCAGTGAGCCATCAGTTGATGCATTGTCTGCGACATAGACTGATGCCTCTCCACCAGAATAATCCATTACGGTTGGAAGATATTGGCGGAGCATATCTGCTCCGTTCCAATTCAAAATCACAATGGCGACCTTATCCATTACCTATAATATATAATAATGTAAATACCTATTTTATAATAAAGTGCCAAGCAATGCAGTTTTATCATGATTAAAGCCACCTAAACGAACATTCACCAATTGGTTATCCAATTCTGGCCTGGCATCCTGCGGAGGAAGTTCCACTCTGATATAATTCTTGGTAAAGCCGTGCATAGCTCTGCCACGTGTTGATTTCTCAAGAAGAACTTCCATTTCCTGTCCTATGTGACGGGTATAGAAATCTGAGGTCTTCTGCTCGGACAATCCTAAAAGCAGCTTGCTGCGCCTTTTCTTTTCTGCTTCACTCACCACGTAGTCAATCTTAAGCGCTGCAGTTCCAGGTCTCTCGGAATAGGGAAACACATGCAGCTGTGTCACATCCAACGACTGGAGAAAGCTGAAAGTCTCATCAAAACAATCCTGTGTCTCACCTCTACACCCCACCATCACATCAACACCAATGAACGAATCAGGCATCAACTGTTTGATCTTCGAAATCTTATCAGCAAACACCTGACGTGTATAGTGACGATGCATCAGACGAAGCACAGTGTCGCTGCCACTCTGTAAGGGTATATGGAAATGGGGCATGAAAGCCCGGCTTTGGGCACAATATGCTATCAGTTCATCAGATAAGAGGTCAGGCTCTAAGGAACTGATTCGAAAACGGCTGATGCCTGTCACCCCATCAAGTGCTCTCACCAAGTCAATAAAGTGTTCGCCTGTCGTTTTCCCAAAGTCACCGATATTCACTCCCGTCAGCACAATCTCCTTACCTCCATTCTCTGCTGCTTCTTGCACTTGTTCAACCAATGATGCAATAGGAGGATTCCGGCTGAAGCCTCGCGCAAAAGGTATGGTACAGTATGTACAGAAATAATCGCAGCCATCCTGTACTTTCAGGAAATATCGTGTGCGATTGCCACGTGAACAGGAGGGTGCAAAACTTTTTATATCCTTTGTCTTTTGAGTAAAACAGGCAGTGCTTGTTCCTGTTTGATTCATTTCCTTTCTCATCAAGGCCTCAGAAAGGAAGGAAACAAGGCGGGCTTTCTCGTCTGATCCCAAAACAAGGTCAACACCTTCTATCTTGCTTACCACATCTGGGGACAACTGCGAATAACAGCCGGTAACCACAACAAAAGCGTCGGGATGCTGACGCACCATCCGATGGATAGTCTGTCGGCATTTATGATCTGCGACCTCTGTTACAGAACAAGTATTAATCAAACATATATCTGCCGTCTCCCCATTTCTAACTGTCTGCACACCAAGTTCTTGAAGCATCCGACCAAAAGTAGACGTTTCCGAGAAGTTCAATTTGCAACCTAAAGTAAAATAGGCTGCCTTCTTTCCTTGAAATATCGATGTATCTATCATATTAATAAAATAGGTATATCTTAAGAGATTGCAAAGTTACGAATAAGTGAGCAAAATGCCAAATATATTCGTTTTTTTCTAAAGAAGGTGTCATTCACACGTAATAAATGGAGGAGTTTTGAAGTAAACTCGAAAGCGTCGTAAAATCCTTAAAAAGTACTAATTTTACCAAGAACGCCTAAACGTTAAAAAAAAAGGCAAAATTTAACATTTCAAAAGTAACTGATTTTCAGTCACTTGCAAAAAAGTTACAAAAATGGCAAAAAAAAAACACAAAAAAAAGTACAACGTATCGAAAAAATGTATACCTTTGCATCGTTTTAATAAACAAATGATTGTTTTACAGATTAAAAAGCATTAGAAAAATGAAGAAATTAGTATTTATGTTCGTAGCTGTTGCAGCTATTTCGTTCGCTTCTTGTGGTGGTCAGCAGGCACAGCCCGCTCCCGAGGTTGAGACTGACTCTGTAGAGGCTGTTGACAGCGTTGCTCCCGCTGATTCTGCTCAGGCTGACAGCGTTGCTGCTCCCGCTGATTCTGCTCAGGCTACTCAGGCTGCTCAGTAATTAGTTGTTTCACGACGAACTAATTAAAAAAATACCGCTGGACATTCGTTCAGCGGTAATTTTTTGCGTATAATGTACTTGGCACGACCATCTTGCAGGAGATTGGAGAACAACTGCACTCGTCAGATAGCCGGCCGCGACGCGATGGAGATTTTATCCAAGTTTAATCAGGTATTGCCAAGCACAAAGATACTTCCGTAACCGCGCCACGTCTTCATCTTTTATTTCTTTCAATCGTCGAACATCCATGTTGTCCTCCAAGTCGGCAATCTTCACCTCCCTGCCAAGAGGATTCTCAGAAGCTCTATGCACAAAGTCCTCATAGTTCTCTCCCTCTTGTTTCGTCACAGACAATACAGCACTTATGATTTCTTCGGGAAATCCCTCGCTTCTCAGATATTCTGCCGTTACGTCAGTATCTTCTATCGTGTCATGGAGTAGAGCCACAATTTTTGCCCTTGGGTCATTGCACCTCTCCGCTACACGTATTGGATGCATCACATACTCACGTTCTGACTTGTCTTTCTGTCCCTCATGCGCACGGATAGCAATCCGCAACGCAAGGTCGTACAATTCGTTCCAATCCTTCATAATCGATGCTTGGATTTAATGGGCATATCTTTGAATCAGTCCTATATCCCGCAGCACTTTGATTTAACTCTATTTATCAGTTCCTGAGCAACAGAAAGCTCTTGCTTGGGCAAGCGGCATAGCCGAACGGCCCAGGGTTTTGTCATATCAGACTATTACTTACCTCAGTGCTGCAATTCAAGACAAGCAAAAATCATCGATGACATGGCAAAGGTACGAATAAAAACTGAGATAGCCACTTCTCTTGGAGGAATATTTCACGCGAGAGAGCTTTTTTCCCGTTATATAGCTCCGATCTTCAACAAAGTGCCACGAGTTCCAAACTGTTTTAGCTTTCGCCTGCAGTTCAACATGTTCTGTCATCATGGCAGCATCAAGTTGTTCAAGCGATGCAGAATCACACATCTGGGTAAGTAGGTCATTATAGCCAGCTATTAAGCTTAATTCATCCATCAGAGATTTGAACTCGTTATCGAAAGACATCCATTCCCGTTCGGTCATTTGGGGAGTATAATTCGTGAAATTCGTAGTCTGTTCTGTCCGTGCTGTCCGTTGCTGAAGAATAATTCGTTTAATTCGTGCAATTCGTAGTCGTAAAAAAAGTCTGTTCTGTCCGTGCAGTCCGTTGCTGAAGAATAATTCGTTTAATTCGTGCAATTCGTAGTCGTAAAAAAGTCTGTTCTGTCCGTGCAGTCCGTTGCTGAAGAATAATTCGTTTAATCAGTGCAATTCGTAGTCGTAAAAAAAGTCTGTTCTGTCCGTGCAGTCCGTTGCTGAAGAATAATTCGTTTAATTAGTGCAATTCGTAGTCGTAAAAAAAGTCTGTTCTGTCCGTGCTGTCCGTTGCTAAAGAATAATTCGTTTAATTCGTGCAATTCGTAGTCGTAAAAAAGTCTGTTCTGTCCGTGCAGTCCGTTGCTGCACCGATTCTGCAAAATAGCAGGGAAGATTCTGTGAAATCCTTTCAAAATCTCCGCAAAGCGGATGTAATACGCTATTAATCTGTGACATCTGTGTAATCTGTGGTCGTTTAAGGGGGGGGGAGTTCAGTTAGTAAAATACGTGAGTCCGACCCATGTTCCAATCTCTGCACGGATTCAACGAATTGATTATTACTAGCTCCTGTTCTTTATGAAACAGGTACCCGTCCCTTCGTTTCACAGAATGGAGAAAGATGCCTATAATTGACAAGTTGTTAGACAGGAAACTTGAAATACAAAAATGGCTTTTAGACTATCTGGAAGATGAAGATTTTGAGAATAAAGTTTAATACAGATACTCACGGGTTCCATTAAAGACAAAAAAGATGAACAACATTATTGATTGCATGACAGAACCGAGGTTTAAGCAGATGATGGTTAAACTCAGCAAGGCTACCACAGAAAAAGAGGTAGACGCAATAATCAGTGAACATAGTCAAATAGAGATGTCGGATACAGAAAAGCAGCAATATAGTGACAATGTTATTGCTGATTTGGAAAACGTATTGAAGGCATTGGACAGCGATATAGAAGAATTACGCGCTACCCGTATTCGCGAGAAGATGGGAGACTTGGACCAAGCCATTTCCTTTGCATACATCGCAAAAAATTATTTCGGCAAATCATATTCATGGTTAGTTCAACAACTAAACGGCAGCATAGTAAACGGAAAAGAAGCACACTTCAACAAAGAAGAAGTGTTGCAACTTCAGTCGGCGTTGAATGATCTTGGAAGGAAGCTTGCCTCTATCGTTCTAATCTGAAAGATATCTCCAAGGCCACAACCTACGGACCTTATAGCCCAGAAAGCTGTGTGTCAGGAATACCCCCTGACACACTTTATTTATCTGTACCATAGGTCGATTTCAGATTACATTAAGGAGGTGTCACCTCCCTTTGACATTAAGAATAGGCGGGCATAATACATATGCCCGCCTCACAATCTTGTTTTACACAGATTTAAAAGCATAACTATCTCCCTAGATACTCACCAACGATTCCAACAGGGTCACTTGCATTAACATAACCCCATCCCGCAGACCTATCATCACCAGAATCATATAGTTGTTTCCCAGCTTTACTATAGCAAATAACTTGTCGTACTCTCACCAAACTATAAATCTCATCATATTCTGCCTTTGTCTTTGTTGTCACAACAAGGACCTTACTACCTATCATTCGAGAAAAATACTTCTGCCACTCTGGAGTATGATAGACAGCCTTCACCCAGACAAAATGGTTCCCATTTTTATTATTTACTATGTTAGAATTATAGGATATAGTTACCATTTCATCTTCGCTGACTTTTATCCATCCGCCAGTGTTAGATTTCTTTGTTTGGGCAAAAGTATAAATCCCCAAAATAAGAAAAGAACACAATAGAATCTTTCTATATATTCTCATACATACAATAGGTGAAGAGATTGCATACCAAGAGTTATACACCCTTGGTATGCATTATAACAACTATTCATTCATATTCTGCGCAGCTTCCAACAATTTCATTGTAATCTTATTGTATTTCGCCCACTGGGATGCAGACATATTGTTTTGTGCATTTTTCATTTTATCACTGAACTCCTGTGCTTTTTCGAGTAAGGCCGGATATTCACTCAAAGCATCCATGTCTCCTTTCGATGCTTTTTTCAAATAAGAGATATACTTATCTACATATTCCTCATAAGAATCCAAAAGTTCGTCCCAATCCTCAGAATCAGAAGAAGAAATCGGAGTTTCTACCTCTTCCTCATCATTGTCATCAGAAGAACTATCATCACTGGTCAAAGAAACACTTCCGTTTCTCTCATTATCCTCTTCAAAAATTGACGACAATCGGATTTTAGCAGGAGTCTCATCGCCCACATTCTCATGATTTTCAATTTTAATTGTAACTGTTTGACCAGATGAAGCCTGACGCAAAACATCATAATCGCTGAAAGACCATGCATCAGCTTTTCTTGCAGAAATAACATTTCCATCTTCGTCAAGAACCTCAACGGCGATATAGGCCTTCAGGTTTTCAGGTAGAGGTTCAATACACTTCAGTTCCACATTTACTTCGTCGACAATACCTTTCTTGTATTTGTAGGTTTTGTCTACAAGGGTGAAATAACTCGACAACTTACCGCCGATGGTTGTGTTGTCAACTGACACTTCAATAGAATCTCCGCTCTTTTTCTCTCCACAAGAAAAAAGAGACAAAGCCATAAAGGCTAGCATAAACAATTTAAATGTTTTCATAAATAAATAATTAAATTTGCCTACTCTTCAAAGGATTTTCGGCATACTCCTAATCTAATCTTTTACTAATATCGATTTAAAACCTAAAATCTCATCATCAACAAATTCAGATTGTGTGTCTTGGCTCTTCCAAAAGCAGTGAACCAATCAACTATTGCCCATATTCCTACTCCGCCACAGGTTAATAGTTTCGCAATTCCTAATCCAATCTGCCCCATATAGAAGCGGTCAGCTCCAACGATTCCAAGAAAAAACGCTAACAAGAATGTAACCATCGGACTTTTCCACGATGTAGCCATTAACATACTTTCCCTTGCCTCGTCCATTTTTTCAAGTTTCTCACGAATCTGCATCTGAGCATAATCAGGAAACTTGTCTGCATTGACCATTATAAACTGGTCTACTTTTGCTTTTTCCATAATACTTTGAATTTTGTTATTAATTAGAGATTGATATTTGTGTTAATTATTTATCCCAACATCATGAACAGTTCCATGTTTTTTCTCTTTGTGGCATCTTGTATCATAAAAAGATCTATCAACCACCAGATATAAGCACCGCCACAAGTCAAGAGTTTTCCAACTCCCAACCCGACATCACCAATATAGAATCTGTCAACCCCCAGAGAACCAACAAGAACTGAAAGAATAAGCGCAAGAGTTGGATCCTTAAATTGAGCCATTCGAATAGAGGCCACACTGTAATCCATGGTCAACAGCTTATTCCGTACCATTTCTATTGATTCCATAGGTAATTTATTGCCATTTAGAGCAATAATCTGATTTGCTTGACTAACTTCCATCGTTTATAAATCTAAAATATTTCTGACTACAAACCATATTGAAAAGGATACAATGTAAAAGTCCACAATATACTTGTTTTCTATAACCTTTTTTATTCTTTCGCGAGTATTATTATCTGGCATAAGCCATACAACAACAAATGCCAAAGCATAAGGTCCAGAATATGCAAGGTAATAATTATAGCTGATAGCCTCAGCAAATCTACCATGTACAAAAGCATGGATGGCTCGCTGTATGCCACATCCTGGACAACTAAGTCCAGTAATCAACTTAAATGGACATTTAGGCATAAACCAATACTGAGCAGGGTTAATATTATACAAGATAAAAACACCCAACAACAGAATGGTCATTATCAGTATCAGTTTTTTCAACCTAACTTGCAAATGAAGCTAAACCGCCTATAGCAGCTAATCCACCAAAAAACAGTATGTAAATAACCCATATAATTAAACTAATGAATATTCCGACATAACTCCATTTCTTAGCTTCGTTGGCGGCCATAATTGCAGCAGTATATTGCTTCGCTATATACAGAGAATCTACAGTATTGGCTTTCACGATTGCAACAATTCCCAATGGTAGACAACAACATATAGTTGTAAAAATTGCTAATGCCATGTGATTGTTTGGCTTCATCATTGGAGCCTGTTCTTGAGTAACTTGTTCTTGTATATCCATTTTTAAAATATTAATGCCTACTCTTCTGCGGATTTTCGGCTACTTCCTTATTTATAGTTCTGCTTATAATCCTGTGTACTTCGGAATAAACCCTATATATTATTGAAAGAACATAAATACAAAGGGTGTGAGCCTTCTCGACATTCTTAGTCAGAAGGTCCTGGAATACCTGTGTATGTAAGAATGAAATCAGCTCACACCTGCAGGTATATATGTGAGCTGGTTCCATAGTGGAGCAAGCAGTATATATGCTACTGCAGGAGAAGCAGCTTTCAAACTTCTCACCCATACACAATTGAATTTTCCAGGTTCACTGACGGGTCAAAGCTTAATCGCTCTCCTCGATGTAGTCGAATGTTATTCACAAACGACGAGGCAAAGATAAGCATTTTTTTTGAAAGTTGCAACATTGTGAGCTGTTTTTTTTGTTTTTGGTGCAAAATTAGTATAAAACAGGCATACCACAGTGTTCCATTTTGTTCCTTTTTGGATTAGTTCAAAACAAATATTTCAAGAGCCAGACTATAAAGCAAGAAAAAGCCCGCATCGAAAGATGCAGGCATATACATTATTATATATATCACTGGGTTCCTGTTTTGTTCCTTATGGGGATTAGTTCAAGACAATTATTACCTTATACAATATATACATTTCTATCAACTCTTTATACTCCAACTGCTTCCCATTCAGAAATGTTACGCTCCTTTTCTGAGAATACAATGCCAACTTTGGTGATGGGTCTCCCGTCGAGACAGTATTTGTCAGCATAGCCATTGCGGTCTATCTGGTCAAGAGCATCTTGCACTGGCCTATCATATTTCAGTTCCAGAATATAAATCCCTTTGGGCATGAGCAACGTAATGTCAGAGCGTCCCTTAGCACTGGCATCCTCGCAGCGTAGGTCGGCGCCAAAGGACATCAGCAGCGTGTAGAGCAGAGCGTGGTAATAGTGTTCATTACCATTGCCCTTCTCTATATGATAGGGGATTCCTGCAAAGAATGTCTTGATGGCCTCTATGAACTCGGCCAACTCACCATCACGGCGGAATCGCTTGTAGGCCAGGAAGAGTGAGCTCTTGTTCATATCGACCTGTGCCCTACCATGTTCCACATATTGGTAGAGGCAATCGGCAAATCCCTTGCGCACCTCAAGATTGGGGAACCCAAGTGTATAGCTTTCCAACTCAGCATCGTACTGCTTAATAGTCAGGTAGCCGCTCTGATAGAGAATGGGGAGTGGAGAACTATAACTATCGAACGACAAGTCGAAGTCTGATGACTGACACTCCTTGCCATCAATGTCTATAAGATCTATCGGTGGCATCTGGACCAGCATATCTATCAATGCTCCTGGGGTACCGCTACTGAACCAATAGTCATCCACCTTCTCGAAACTAAATGCTTTGATGAGGCTGAAGGGATTGTACATGTCGGTCATAGCCTCGCTGAAGTGGTAACCGTCGTAGTTCTCTTTCAGCACAGCAAACATCTCTTCAAATGTCAGACCTTTCTTTTGTCCCAACATCTCGATGTCTGCTCGCAGGGTGGTGACGAGTTCTTCCTCACTAATGCCACAGACATTATCAAAGACAGGCACCATTGATATATTGACCAGCTGGTTTAGCTTAGAAAAGACTCCCATCTGTGAGAATTTGGAGATGCCAGTGATGAACACAAACTGTAGGTGCACATCTTCACTTTCAAGCGGTCCAAAGAGATTCTGGAAGCGTTGACGGACGATTTTCTGTTTTTCTGCATCTCCCAGGCTGTGGAGCATCATGTTGTCGTACTCGTCAACGAGCACTACCACCTTCTGCCCCGTCTGCCGCTCTGCCTCACGTATGAGATTTATAAAACGGATATTAGCATCAGTCCTGGCTGGAGTGATGCCATATTTTTTTCATATTCTCCCAGCATGTAGTCGATGAGGGCGTCTAACTGCTCGATGCTCTCCAAATCGCCAGCGCTGAAGTCGAAACGCAACACGGGATGTTTTTCCCACTTCCAGTTAGTGGTGGCAATGAATAGCTGAGGCTGCTCCGTGCCATCCTCAGTTGTGAAAGCCTCGAATAATTCACGTCGACCCTCGAAGATACATGCCAACGTGTCCACCATCAGCGACTTGCCGAAGCGTCGCGGACGGCTGAGGAAATAGGGCTTCCCTTCAGTAATCATTTTGTAGAGCAGAGGAGTCTTGTCTATGTAGACATAACCTCCCGTGCGAATGCTCTCAAAACTTTGTATGCCAACGGGATACTTACGCTTATTTATATTGCCTATACTTGAACTTACCATCCTATATTCTTTTGTTGAGGCGCAACCTGCCTTCGCGAATGCAAAGATAGGACTTTTTTTGAAAGTTACAACAATGTGAGCTGTTTTTTTAGTTTTAGGTGCAATAATAGAATAAAACAGGCATATCACAGCGTTCCATTTTATTCCTTTTGCCGACAAGAATCATCTATGTCTTTATCAAGCCAAACGCCCGTCTTCTTGCCGCAGACATAAGCAATAGGTGGAAGGTTTCCTTGCCGTAGGTTGTCAAGGTACAGCGGTTCACCCTCTACGATGAGACTGCACTGGAACGTGTCGCCAACCTGAAGACGGGTGTTCTCTGAGGCAATAACCCTGAACGTCAATTCACCCAAATATTCCACATCACAAACCCGCTGCGGCTGCCACGTCAGGCGCAGCCGCTCACCACGACTCAGTTCGTTCGCCACACTCAGGCGCCTACTCATTACTGGGCTGCTCTGCTGCTCCTTGGGCAACAGGGCATTCTGACAATATGCCTCCCAGTCACGGTAGCCTAAGAACTGCGAGAGTATGCGAAGTGTGCTGTTGCTGGGTTCTACTCCCTCGTTCACATAACCCCAGATTCTCATAAGTGTGGTGCGGCTGACAAGAACGTGCAACCTTGCGAAAATACGTTCACGCAGGAAGTCAAAGTCCTTTGGGGTGACAAGTTTCCTGTTCAAAGCCGTTTCTATGTCAGTTCTTAGTTGCTCAGTTGTCATCTCTTCTGCTTGTTTTGTTCGTTTTCTTTTTGTTGCCAGGACTGTCTGAGGGCATTCAGGATTGACATCAGGCAGCGCTCCACTTCCTGCTTCTCCTGGGCCGTCAGTCCTGTTGTGTGACTATTCATATAGATATGTATGGCGTCTATGCCCCGTTTGTATCTCTCGTCTATGCCGACTTCCGGCTTTACGGCCTTTCGCAGGCTGTCAGCCCCTTCCGCATAGCACCGTTGTATTCGGTATTCGCTCTGCTTTCTTCTTTGTACTTCCTCGTTCCTCTCTTTCTGTCGGCGGTTGTCCGCAGCCAGAAGGTTCACTGTCTCCTTCTGCTCATCAGCTTCCATTTGACTTTCTTCAACCTTTTCTTTCAGTTTTTCTATCGCTTCCTTTTGCTCCACTATACGGTCCTGCTGACTGTCAATCGTCTGGTGTTGTTGGGAAATGGTACGGCTGAGCAACTTCTGTCTGGTGGCCAGGCCCACGACAGCAACCATTAATAATAGGAATAGCGCAGAAAGTATCGCCACCGTCAAAAGTCTGTTTCGTGAGTCTCGTCGCGTCATGCTGTCACGCAGCTCTGTCACGTTCTGATACCGCTGGCCTATGGGCAGCAGGCACCTCCTGACAATACGGCTGTAGCCCAAGTCCATCTGCTGAAAGATCACCCCCATACTGTAAATGTCGTTCCTGACGTCGGCCACAGCCGTTTGCTGCTGCTCTGGCGACATATATTTCAGAGTGCCTGCCGGCTGTTTCAGGACAGCGTGACTGTCGGTATCAGCCAGTCCAAAGTCAATCAACTTCACGTTCTCGCCGTTTCTTGTGACGATGATGTTCGCAGGCTTCAGGTCGCGGTGGACAATGCCCTTTGAGTGGATATAGCTGACAGCCTCCGTCAGCTGGTTTGCTATTCTGCGACGTTCCTTGCGTGTCGTCGTAGCTTGCAGCCATTCTTTTAGAGTCACACCGTCCACATATTCCATTAAGATGCAGTCTCCCAGTTCCTCAACAGTCTCCACTCCCATAGCCGTAACTATGCCTGGGTGCTGTAACTGCATCATGATATCCAGCTCCTTGCGCAGCCTTTGCTGGTAGCCTGCCTCGTTTCTCACCTCTGGCCTCAGTCCCTTCAATAGCCACCACCGCCCGTATCGTTTACCTTTCGCCACGACATTCACCTCCGATGTGCTGAGTATCTCCACATCGGTAAAGTCGCGACTGATTCCTTCGAACGAGTCGGAAATGTAGCCAGAGGCAGAAGAGTCAGAATCTTGTGCCATCATTTATTCTCATTGTGAGCACAAAGATATGGCTTATATTCAATTTAACCAAATCAGGACTGTCCTATTTATGATAATTTAAGCCTTCAAAAGACTGGCACAAGGTGACACAAGAGTAACACCAAGAACATCTCCTCCAAAAAAAGCGAGATAAATTACACTCCGTCACTTTCTTTGTAATCGGTTGAAATACAGGTTATTGCGAGAGTGGTGGAATTTCTTTCTATTACACTAATTACACTTAAAGTAAAACTAAAGAGGTCTTCGTGTGGCCTCATGGCCATATGAAGAACTTGTTGTACGGTGGACGGGCATGAATCTATGGTGATTAACCTCGGTTTCGACCTCGGTCATGCATTGTCATACAAGGAAGAAATCAGCGGAGCCTATGACGAAGAAGCTGTCCGCGATAGTAATAAGAGGCTGATGAGACAGCCGAATCGTTCTTTGAAACACTGATACAGTCACGTATTGGCACTATGTTGGCCGTCCTCCAAGAATCATGCTTTGACGGACAACGGAGCGAGTGGCTATACGGACGCCGTGCGGACGTGTGCAGACAAAGTTCTCCAATTTCTTTCCCAATTTCTTCAGTCTGACTTTCTCCTGACAAAAAAAAGAAATCTGATGCACCATTCATGAAGACACTGGCGATACGTCAGCCTTGGACATCACTTATCGCATGTGGCGTAAAAGATATTGAATGTAGGGAAGCTATGCCTACTAAATGCCGAAAGATATTTGTTGCTGCCAGTGGTTCGAAAGTACCGTGGAACGAACTTGATGATTTGCCTAAATAGGGAGTGTCACCAAATGTTAAGTAACTTTATAACCAACTGATTTGTAATGTGATAGAATTTTTGTACCTTTGTAGGTGATAATAAGAATCCCCCCGATAAAAGCTTCTGGGGAAGATATTGCAGGAAATCCGAAAGGTTTGTCGCGAGCATGAATTGGAAGAAACACTGACGGACAAAGAGAGAAGTCTGTTCTTTTGTTATTCTGTCTTATTCAGTTATTCTGTATAATTCTCCAATTCTTGATAGTTTTTGAGGCCGTAGTCCGACCCATGTTCCAATCTCTGCACGGATTCAACGAATTGATTATTACTAGCTCCTGTTCTTTATGAAACAGGTACCCGTCCCTTCCTCCGATACTAACTCAAATGCAGTCATACTGCCCACACGTGAAACAGGTACTTGTCCCGTTTAGCTGGGATAATTTGTGTTAATTTCCTTTCATATTCTTGTCTTTTTTTCATTTGATTGCATTTAATCAGATTTTTTTTTGTATTTTTGCGGTCAAAACGCGCGCGTATGCGTTCATTGGTTATAGAAAAATGCATGAATGTGCATATAAATATGTGTTTGGACAAAGGAGAAATGTTAATAAGGGCGAATGCGCAAATTAATCTACAAAATCCATCAAAATGAATGGAGTGTTGTCGTATTTGACGTGAGACCTGTCGCTCTGAAAACTAAAAATAGAATATTTCTTGTTGAAGGTCGCAAGAAGTAATTATTTGAAGTATGAATATGCGACTCTTCAAAAAGGATCTCAAGTCTAGGGGTCTTTCGGTAAGAAGCCTATTAGCTTTTTTTGATGAAGTCAAAAGGGGCGAATACGTTAGGAAAGACAATTGTGCTACTCAACAAGTGCAAGTTAGTCCTTCCTTAAATGCTTTCATATATAAAAGCGAACTTGATTTTATTTCGCGATGTATTCTTGATTATAAGAATATCGAGACTGGAGGACAATTATTTGGATATTGGACTGCAGACGGAAGCCCTGTTGTCCTTTATGCGATAGGGCCAGGAGCCAACGCAAATCATCAAGTTGCTTTTTTTAATCAAGACGTAGACTATTTGTTAAATGTAGGAAATGTTTTGGTGCATCATTACGGATTGCAACACATTGGTGAGTGGCATTCTCATCACAAGCTCGGGTTGGCTCAACCTAGTGGGCATGACGCTTCGACAATGGCTGATACAATCAAAGAAAAGCGTCTTCCTCAGTTTCTGTTATGCATAGGAAATTGTTCTGATGTCGAATCAACTCTGAATCCATTTAACTTCACGTTAAATGCTGGATATAATTATGTAAAAGCGCAATGGACAGTTAAAGACATAGACAGTCCTTATCGGAACTTGATTGATACAGAGCTAAAAGATATGCTGATACAGCCAAAGACAGTAAAACCATCTTATAAGGCTGTTGGTATTAACAAAAGCCTTTCGGAAATAGAATTGTCAAATAAGGGATATTGGTTTGAAGATAAACAAAACCGTTTAGTCCTAAAATCCATAATAGACTTTATTGAGTCATATCCGAATCAAGCTCATTGTTCGATTAAGATGGATTCTCAAAATCATATTCAACTATTGGTTAAGAGACAGGATAAAGATGAATATATTTATTTCCCATCCAAATTTCCCCAAGTAGCACCAGAGATACAGCTAAATGTTCATGGTAATCCAGTTCCGACAAATTATGAGTGGGATTGCAAAGGGGATATTTTTGATGCTTTTGTAAACTGTTATAAATCAATATATAATTATGATGGACGATAAAAGACTTGAGGCAGAAAAGCAGGTTCTTGCATCAAAGTTGCCCTCTAACTCATACCGTTTTATGGACATGAGCACTTCTTGTCCATATATCGTTATGGCAGCCAAAACGAATAGTGGGAACGTATATACGGTTAGAATAGACTTGGCAAATTTCCCTAATTCCAAGCCTGAAGCTTTCGTGAGAAAAATGTTGTATACAAAATCTGGCGAAGCAATGAACGGACCAAGTGCTGCTATGCATACTCTTTCAACAAAATATGGATTCACCCAAATCTGCCATTATGCAGATTCTGCTTGGACTCCTATGGTCTCAATATACAAAGTTTACGTTAAATGCCGGTTGTGGCTGGAGATGTATGACCTTCACCTTAAGACTGGCAAGAACATGGATTATTATTTAAATCATCAGCATTAATATGGATATTCAAGAACAACAAGAATTTGGCGAGGTAATTCGCGAGCAAGGACAGAACCAGGGGCATTGTATGAAAGATCTTGTATTTGATCCTGTGTCAGGTGATTTTGTCTTAGTCGATAAGGGTTCTGCTCATGAAGGTGATATAGTCACAGAAATGACAGAAAAAGGTTTTGCATAATGGTGGATAACAAAGTGCCAATCATATATTTGAGTGGAGAAGAATTGAATTCTTTCTCCATTCAAGAAGATACAACCGTTTTGGGCCATTCTTACGAATGGGAAGGAGAACGAGTTGTACATTTGCGTATTAATCCTGCTCTGCATAGTTACGGCGCACATGGTAAGTCAATGTTTTCCAAAATCGACATTGCCCACTATGACAATTCTGTTTTAGCAGACGTTTTATATTTCGTTCAGATTAGTGTCAACGGTTCGATACAAGTATTCGAGCACGTAGGAGATGAATGGCAAGAGAGAGATGTTAATTTCATTCCTTCACATCAAGAGCTATATTCTCGGAGCAAAGGAATTTTGGAAATTAATATTTTGGAAAACAAACGAGTTATGATCGTCGGTCTAGGAAGTTTTGGTTCTCAGATTGCGATAGAACTTGCAAAAGCCGGTGTGGGTTCGTTCTCATTATTCGATTTTGACCGAGTAGAATTACATAATCTGGCACGTCACACATGCACCATTAATGATCTAGGTCGTCTTAAAACTGATGCAATTTATGATGCTATAAAAGGAAAGAATCCTTATGCAATAGTCGATAAACATCCGATTGACATAAACGATGATTTGCAACTTCTGAATGAAGAAATCGCAAAATCGGATTTAGTTATCTGTGCAACTGATAACAATAAGAGTAGATTCAATATCTCCGAAGTATTAGTTAAGCAAAAGCATACGGGTATTTTCGGAAGAGCTGTTACTCGTGCTGAAGGTGGCGATGTCTTCCGTTACCGTCCTGGAGGCCCTTGTTATTGCTGCCTTATTGGTGCTGGCTTTTACGACCCCAACATTGATGAGATTACGGATGTTGCTTCAGCAAGACGAGATGGTCGGATTCCAGCGTATGCGTCTGAAGAAGATGCAAATGCAATGGTGCAGGTCGGTTTATCAGCAGATATTGAACCAATATGTAATATGATGGTTAAATTAAGCCTTATGGAACTGTCAAGAGAAGCTAATTCTGGAATTAAATGTCTGGAATCTGAATTAGTATATGATTATTACATGTGGGCTAATCGAAGAGAAAGACGTCATGCCTCATGGGCACCGCTTCCAAATGCTGCCAATCGACCTACTATATTACGATGGTATGGTGCAAGAATTCCCAAAGACGATCAATGTCCTCTTTGTTCAAAGAAGAACATCTCTTTAGAAGCTGGTGAGGAATTTGAGAAAGGACTAGGGGACAATCTAGACGGTGTTGATATAAACGAACTTTTGTAATAATATGGATTTTTCAAGATTTACAGATATATCAAAGCAAACAGTTCAGAAGGCATATCGGTTAGCTCGCGAATTCCACTGTGCATCAATTGAACCACAGATTATGATGGTTGCCATGATGCAAGAGGGGCAAGACATGATATACTTTATGCTTCGAAAACTAAATATTGATAAGACGGCTTTTTTTCAGGCTGTTAGTGATTCAATCTCTCATTTACCACAAGGGGAGAATGATCATCCTGATATAACAGATAATCTTGAACGAGTCCTTTCGAAAGCTGACGATCTTGCAGAATCAACAGGATCTGCGGTTGTAGCATTAGAACATATATTTTGGGCATTCCGTTGCATCAATGGCCCTGTATGCGAAATAATGAAAAGATTTGGCATTACAGAGCAGGAACTTAAAAATGCTGTTGAATTATTCAGAAATGGAAACTTTAATCAATCTGGAGAATTAGAATCCCCAGAAGAAGCACAAAAGCCAAATCTGATGAAATATGCGAGGAATCTTAATAAGGAAGCTGAAGAAGGAATCATTGAACCTTCTATCGGTCGAGATTCTGAAATTCGCAGAATATTACAGATTATTTCTAGAAAGACCAAGAATAATCCAATTCTTGTTGGTGAGCCTGGTACTGGTAAAACAGCGATTGTGGAGGGCTTGGCTCACAGAATAATTAGGGGTGACATTCCTCTTGAACTCAAAGGAATAAAGGTGTACTCTTTGGACTTAACTGCACTTATGGCTGGAGCCAGTGTACAAGGTGAATTTGAGACACGTCTAAAGGGCCTGATAGAAGAAGTAACATCTGATAAGGATATTCTTTTGTTTATTGATGAAATTCATCTTTTGATTGGTGCTGGAAGAACATCAGGCGCAATGGATGCTGCCAATATCCTCAAACCAGCAATGGCCAGAGGTCAAATAAAAGTAATTGGAGCTACTACAACTGATGAGTTTCGTAAATATATAGAATCAGATAAGGCTTTTGCAAGAAGATTTCAGACTATTATGGTAGAGGAACCTGATGTGGATTCTGCCATAACAATTCTTCGCGGAATCAAAAATCGTTTTGAGAAATTCCATCGAATCAAGATACTTGACGAAGCAGTAGTAGCCGCAGTACATTTGTCCTATCGTTATATCAATGAAAGATTTCTTCCAGACAAAGCAATAGACTTGCTTGATGAAGCAGCTTCGCGTATGCGTAGTGCACGTTCCTCAGTTCCTTCTGAATTGGATGACCTGTCACGTATGATTAGAAGCAAGGAAATGGAACGCGAATCTATTCGGCAAGATAACCAAAATCAAGATTTGTCAGCCTTAAATTTGGAAATTGCAAATTTGAGAGAACAAGAAAATGTCCTTAATGCTAAGTGGCAAAACGAAAGACGTCGGTTTGAAGAACTTCAGCAATTACAGGAGTTGTCCGCATCGTTATCTGACAAGTATGAATCTGCGGAAAGACTTGGACAGTATGATGAAGCATTGCGATTCAGAAATCAATTGTCCACTATAACAGAAGAGATTAATCAGATGCTTTCCGATCTCGAACATGAAGACTCTTCACTATTAAAGGCATCCCTTGATGAAGACGATATCCGTCAGGTTGTTACTCTTTGGACAGGTATACCTGTAAATAGAATGTCTGATGATGAGAATGAAAAGTTACTGCATTTGGAAGATGAACTCCATGCTTCTGTCAAAGGACAAGAAACAGCTGTTCATGTCGTTTCGAATATTATTCGCAGAAATCGTATGGGATTTGGTGATGCTAACAAACCAATAGGCTCTTTTCTGTTCTTAGGAACAACAGGTGTCGGTAAGACTGAACTGTCGAAAGCCTTAGCAGATTATCTTTTTAATAGTCGAGATATGATGATAAGAATCGACATGAGTGAATACCAGCAAGAACATTCAGTTGCTAGACTGTTTGGTGCACCTCCAGGATATGTTGGTTACGATCAGGGTGGACAGTTAACAGAAGCTGTTAGAAGGAAACCTTATAGTGTAATTCTATTAGATGAAATTGAGAAAGCTCACAGAAAGGTTTTCGAAACATTGTTACAGGTATTGGATGATGGACGCATGACTGATGGTCAGGGCCATGTTGTTGATTTTAAGAATACAATCATCATAATGACATCCAATATGGGGGCAGAAGACATGACAAATTCAATCAGCCAAGATGGTACTCTGCAAAATGAGGTCGAATTGAAACAGAGGATTATTGCCATGTTAAAACAGCAGACTTCTCCTGAGTTTGTTAATAGAATAGACGAGATAGTAATGTTCCAGCCTCTTTCTAAGGAAATAATTCTCGAAATCGTCAAACTTCAAATTGAACAGTTGATACAGCGAGTTAAAAGGAACGACATAGATTTAAGAGTTTCTCCTCGTGCAATTTTCCTTATTGCAGAGATGGGATATGAACCAACTATGGGTGCGAGACCAGTTAAAAGGTGTATTAATGACAAGGTCTTAAATCCTTTGATACAATCATTGCTTACAAGGCAAGTCACTAAGGAACGTCCAATAAATGTTGATATAGTGAATGGTGAAATTCAATTTGTTAATGATTAGTTTTACAGCGGATGAAAGTAGATTATAGATATAACGATGCAACTGGTGATTTCGAATTGGTCGAGATTACAGATGCATCTAATATTCTCTCTATTAATTCGATGCTAACCTCAAGCATTAATGAATTTAGAGAGGGTCAGACTTATGTCGGAATTGATTTCGGTACTTCAACAACTGTGGTTTCTATAGCAACTTACAATAAGTCTAATAAAACTATAAGTGTTGAGCCTATGAGGTTGGATCAACTATTGGAAGACGGCACTCGTTATCAGAGTGAAAAACTACCAACAGTGATAGCTTGGTACAAAAACACCTTCTTGGTTGGAGAAGGTGCATCTAATCTAAAGTACAAACTTCGTAAGGGTGAAAACATTTGGTATTCATTCAAAATGGAGATAGGAGAAGATTTAGGTGCAAAGTATTACAATAGTGCAGTCAAGAACGTAAATGGTATTAGCATAATCAATCCAAAGGATTGTGTTAAAGTGTTCTTTATGTATCTAAAAATATTGATAACAAGATATTGCCAAAACCACAATCTTTCTCAAAACATAAATTATGCCGTAAGTATTCCTGCTTCCTTTGAGGCGAATCAGCGTAAGGATTTGATGGAGGCTCTAGAAACAAATGGGATGACTTTGACTAAACAGTCATTGATAGACGAGCCAAATGCAGCTTTCATTAGTTATGTTCATGAAAGTCAGACATCAGAAAAGCCATTAGCCATCAATCCCAATTACAATCCCAAAGTTCTTGTCTTCGATTTTGGTGGAGGTACGTGTGATATTTCAATTTTGGAAATTGGAAAGAGTGTGTCTGGTCTATACTCAAAAAATATTGCCATTTCGAAGTTTACCAAGCTTGGAGGAGATGATGTAGATAGATATATTACCTATCATTACCTTCTCCCTCGTTTTCTGTCGAAAAACGGAAAGAAATCCGAGGATTATATTACAAATGAACGTAAATTCATTGCTTCTCAACTTTATAAAGTAGCAGAAAAGCTCAAAATTCAAATTAGCAAAGCACTGGCAGTTAAGATGAACGATTTTGTTATGCCTGATGAGAAGATTTCGTCAACAAAGGCGTCATTAACGATACCTATAGAAGTGAGGACTTCCAAAGGCATACTGTCGCAAAGTGATTTCTATTTGACCTATAAGGAACTTTCTGATACTATGGGCGTTTTTACCAAAAATAGTAAACGTGCTACGACTATAGAAGGTGAAGAAGAGTACAACAATATCTTTATGCCTGTAGATAGTGCCATTGAGAAGTCAGACATAGACACAGATGAGTTGGACTATATATTGTTGATTGGTGGAAGTGCTCAAAGTCCATATATTCAAGAGGCCTTAAATAAGCATTTTACGAACTCGACTATTTTGGTTCCACAGGATTTGCAGACTCATGTATCGCAGGGAGCAGCAATACATTCTTTGTTAATGAATGGAATGAACAAATGTATCATTCAGCCAATTACGAGTGAGCCAATATTGGTTATTACAAGGGGAAATCTTGGAAAAATGGTGATGCCTGCAGGAACTCCTATTCCAAGTGATACAATAACAGTGGGTGACCTTGCGACATCCAGAGAAGGTCAGTCAGTCATTGAAATACCTGTTTGTGTTGGTAACACCAACAAAATGCTCTGTAACTTGAAGATTTCAAAATCTGGAGGTTTCCCGAAAGATGCTAAAGTTACATTGACATTGGAAATAAATGCCGATAAATTGTTGCAAGTTCATGCCTCCTGTATGGGCGTGTCATGCATGACAGAACCACAGAATCCATTTGCTAATAAGGAATTGTCATCAGAAGAAAGAATGGTACTTGCTGCCGAAAGACAGTCAAATATTGAAGCTGAGCAGAATGGAGGTAAACCTTCAAGGCAATCTTTGGAAGATCTTAGGGATGCATATAAGAAAGCAGGTAATGACTTTAAAGCAGCCGAGACATATGAACTCCAGTATACTCTATATCCAGACTCATGCAATTTGAATAACTTAGGCGTTTTGTATCATAATGCAGGGATATATTCTAAGGCTGTAGAATTCTTTGAATTGGCTGTTGAACAATCTCCAAGAAGTCATGTAACGCTTTCGAATCTTGGGCATACTTGTATGCTTATGGGAAACCACCCAAAAGCAGAAGAATGTTTACAAAAGGCTCATGAAATAGCTCCATTCCATGGAATCACCTTGATTAAATTGGCAGAATTGGAGGAAAAGCAAGGAAAGCGTTCTGAATCACGCAAGCATAAGGAAGAAGCGTATGACATTCTGAAAAAGCAATGGGAAAAGAAAACCCTAGATAAAGTAGAATTAGGATGGTTCTCTTCATTGGCATTAGAGTTAGGTCATAGGGATATATACAACCAGATTAAAGAATCAAGGATAAATTCTTCATCTGAAGGTTTATATAATGATGAAAATCTGGTAATAAGCGTATGATTTTTTATATTTCAATACATTGCAATAGTAAATAGTATATGAACTGGTTCATTCCTGAAAACAAACTTGATTATTCAGAAAGAGCTCCGATTACGGATTTAGACATACATTCAAAAAATAATGTGTGTTTAAAAGGGTTTGCCAAAACAGGAAAGACCAGATGTCTTATTTATTTGATAAGAAAGATAACGCTTCGCGAACCGAATCTTTCAATCATGTTCGTTGTGTCACGAAATATTGAAGTTGAAAAATATAGAATAGCATTTAGGGAACTCAGCATTAAAGTACAAATATGTACTTATCACAAGTGTTTGAGCAATTTACAAAAATGTGATTATATTTTCTGTGATGATATTCAAAATATATCTGTTAGTACTTTATCCACAATTGCAAATAGTGCCAATCATATTATTGTAGCCATGAATCCCTATATGCCTATTTTTGAGAAGGATTTGTTATCGCAAGAGCCGACTGCAGCTATTGATGATGTTTTGGAAATTTTGTCTCCGAGAGTCTATGAATTGCAATATCTTCACAAAAGATCAAATTATATTGATCTCATTAAAAATCTTATTGCAGAGACAGGCGTAAATAATTCAAATCAAATTCTATCAAGGATAGACACCCTTCCAAGAATTTGTAAGGCTGATAACGAGGAGTCTGAAATTGACTATATAATTAGCGAGGCAAAAAGAGCAATAGCGCATGGATATAATGTTGGCATCCTTTTGCCAACTAATAAAGCCATTGTAGATTTTGTTCAGCGTGTAATAAAAAAAGAAGGAGGGCAAACTTGGGAAATGATGGTTGATAAATGGGGGAAATTTGACTTTTCACAATTAAATCAACATTTGTCAAAAGAAGGTATTTCATTGAACTGCTTTGGTACAGAAACGTATCATTATACTGAAATGCCAAAAGCGATCAGTGTCATTAACTATTATATTTCTATGGTTTATGAATTTGATACCGTCTTCATCCCATTCCTTAATAGTAATCTCTTTATTCATTCGAATGACATAATTGCCAGAAATCTTTTTGTTTATTCGATATTAAGTAGTAAAAACAGTTTGTATATGTCATATAGTGGAAACAAACATCAGTATCTTTCTAAGATAGAAATGTTTTGTATCACTATAGACACTAGTGAAGTCGTTCATGATAATAACTTTTTCATAGATATTTAATTAAATAAATAGTAGTATATGAGTTGGATTGTTCCTGAAAACAAGCTGGATGCACAACAGCGAGATTTTGTTGACAATGTCAATATAAATCAAAGAAATGTGTGGATTAAGGGGTTCCCTGGTTCTGGCAAATCAGTACTCCTTGCTTATACCATTAAAAAAATTAAAAGACAATCACCAAGTGCAAGTGTTGTCGTAGTTGTATTTACTCAATCTCTGATTACGATGTTCAGATCGGCTTTCCGAGAAATGGGGGTAAGTGTGAACGTAATTACTTATTACGACTTCATGAGATCTTCATCACGATATGATTATATACTCAGCGATGAGGTTCAGGATTTAACGCCACGAGTACTTCGTGAAATGAATTCTAGGGGGCAACATGTAATTGTTAGTGGTGATGAAAATCAGTCAATCTACCCAGAAGATCCTCAATACAGAGAGCCCACTGTTACTCCTTCACAGATTTCATCTTTGATAAATTCTCGTGAATTTGAGCTTAACATTATTCATAGATTGACTAAGTCGATTATTGATGTCGTAAATAAGTTCTTGCCTAACATGAACATATTTAGCGCAAGAAGGGACATGACTAAAGAATCGACTCAGGTCCGAATCTGTACAGCAAACTCAACCTCAGAGGAAATACGATACATTATGAAAGAAGCAAAAAAAGCTGTAAATAATGGATATACTGTAGGTATATTGATACCAACAGGAAAAGCTATTCTTTCGTTCGTAAATGATGCCCTTATCAGTGAAGGAAAATCTCCTTGGTCAGCAACAACAAACAGATATGGAAAACTTGATTTTTCTTCACTCAACAGCCATATGAGCAGGCAGGGCGTCCCCATGCAATATGTTGGCAATGGTACTGGTGAGTTTTCAGAAAATATTAGAAAAATTACAGTTATGACCTATCATAGTTCAAAAGGGCTAGATTTTGATTATGTGTTCATTCCTGGACTAAACAGGGGTATGTTTATTTCTTACAATGAAAATTTAAGTAAAACTTTGTTCATGGTTGCGATGACAAGAAGTAGAAATAATCTTTATTTGTCTCATAGTGGTACAAAGCACGAGTACTTAAATAAATTCTCTTCTGATTGTAGTCTTATTGATATTCATTCAAGTCTTAATGATACTGGCGCTAGAATAGGTGGCGGTATGTTCGGTGGTATTTAATTATGAAACAGTATCTATCTTTCATTAGAAAAGCAGATTTTACAGATCTGTTTAAATATGGCAAATTGTATGTTAATCGTGATACAACAACTATTTTTGATTGCGACGTAAATGATTTGCAAGATAATCCTGGTGTCTTCGATGAGCTGGTAAAAAGTGCGAACTCATTCGATAGTTCATTTGTGTATTTGATTATACATTACCAAAAGAATGATAATGATAATCCTTATGATGTAAATATTGAGGATCTTTGCCATATTTATCCTCTTGACAGCGAAGCTAAGGCAAACTTTATTTCATCATTTGACGAAAGAATTCGTATAGAAGAACCTATTTGGGCTGATGCAGTTTTTAAGCTTCAGCAAAAACAATTATTTAATGAGTGTCGCAAAGGTGCACAAAATATTTGGAATATATTCAAGTTTGATGAGCCTATTGCCA
>JAEEGI010002743.1_pt1 | contig 42664 bp, 36 predicted proteins | sample 8958751 | NCBI WGS metagenome assembly JAEEGI01 (sample SAMN16246545, study PRJNA631951) | gut metagenome | biome: gut microbiome; feature: rumen; material: KS-attached | host: Bos | place: Iran: Karaj | collected 2018-10 | reverse complement strand
AATTTCGTTGTTTGATGTAGTTATGAAATTTCAGCAAAATAATCCGCAGTTTGTGGGATGTGGACCTAAGTTTGATAGTGGTTCTAAGGTTGCATCGCCTGTTTTTTCGAAGAAAGCTTCAATAAAAGCAGACGAGAGTTATCCTGTCTGGACTGAATCAGGAATCCAGCAAATGCTTGGCGCAGATATTAAGGATGATAATGTATATGTATCAGATACAGGTACTTATTTTGTTGTTTCAAATATTCCAAAGAATGCGGCTACAGTTTATTCGCACTCGCTTACTTTGGCTAAAGGGGATAAGGAGAAAAAAGCAGTTGAAGTATATAGATTGCCTTTTACACTCTGGATCGAGAATTTTGGAACAAATAAGGATTGTACGAAGGATGATTTTGGAGGCAAGGAATCTGTTACTAAGGACGAAATTATTCGCTATTTAAGCAATGAGTATCGTTTCTTCAGGTCACAATCAAGAAAGTATTCGATCAGTTATGATAGAAATGCAGCTATAGTTGGAGTAGCAGGTATATCTGGTGAAAAAGGTGTAACAGCTTCTGTTACAGCTCTACCTACAAATATAGTTGATTTTTTTGATTGTAAAAAACGATTATCTTCTGTAAAAGAACGTGTTGAGAAAACTGCTCTTGGATTATTTAGAGGATATGAAGATGAACATGATATGTTATCGCTTGAGCTGTTTGATATGTCCTTACCAAAGATTCCGAGTTATCTTCTCGATACGATTGTCATGAGGTTTAAGAGTAATCTTATGATGGAAGATATGATCCAAATATACTATTCGATAAAATCGAAGAGTTATTATCTTGTACACCCGGAAGTTGTGTGTGATAAGATAAGTGTGCGGTATCAGATGACTCATTCAAAGGATATTCTTGTTATGAGCATTCATTCTCATAATACTATGCCCGCGATATTTAGTGAGATTGATGATGAGGATGAAGTGTATACTGGGCTTTTTGGAGTCATTGGTGATTTGGATAAGAAAACAATTTCTATGTCGTTTAGAGCCGGCATGGAGGGAAAATTCAAATCATTATATTATGCAGATATCTTCTCAGATGGAGGTGATATTGCATGAATACTGTTAATGGTAGAGCATTGAAAGAAGTTCTTGATGAATTACAAAAGTATAAAAATCCTCTTCATAAAACGCATAATGGATATGGTTATTTTAAGACCGACGAATATGTTTGTGCGTTTGATGATATTGTAGGTGTTGCAAATTATAATGTTGAATATACTGATTATAAATATCAGAAGATCTCAACTGGTCAGGAACTATTTTCTGTGAAGTGCAGTATCACTATCTTTGATGATGAAGGAAAGCCACTTATAAAAAGAGAGGGCTATGGCGGATATGTTTGTAAATATGAAAAAGACACCAAAAAGGATGTTAATCTTCAGAATTCGCCTGATTTTGTTTGCAGCTATGCATTTAAAAATGCCGCGAAGCGTTTTGGTATATTTGGGCTTAAGAAGGGCATTAGAGATACAAGTGCAACTAATGCAGTTGGTGCTACAAAATCGAATCAAAAGAATAGAGAAGGCTACGTGAGTAAAGAAACATCAGTTATTAACTTTTATGCGCAAGACTGTTTTGTACAGATAAGAGAAGATGACGGACGTCCTGTATATAAGCTAAATGCTCATAAAATACTCAGCGATAAAGAGATGGAAAAAGAAACATCAGATATTATCTTTTATCCAAACCAATACTCTCGTAATGCAGAAGTGTTTAATAAGTATGTTTCTGACTGTAGTAATGGTAAAAAGATGCGGTTGCGAATAAAAGCAAAGATATGCGAAGAAGGGCAGAAAAAAACTTATATTTTTATGGGATTTGCTGCTGCCTGATTTAATAAAGGAGGAAAAGGTGATGGTCGAAGAAAAGGCACATAGTCTAGAGGATTTAAAAAACTATAGGGAGTCTGTATATTATTTGTGCCTTTGGCTCGCACAAGTCCAACGTTTTGCGCAGAAGCTAGAAAAAAAAGAGCCTTTTGATAGAGGCCTTTTCGTGTTTGCTGTTTCAGAAGCGGCAAGATTTAAGAATTTCTACGAAGAGGATAAAGGTAAGCTTGGATTTTCTGACGGGTATGATTTTATGGAGGATAATGAGTTTATCGGATTTTCCATTAAAGACGGAAGGCTTGTCAGTGAGGTGAGCAATGAGGAAATTTTTAATATAGTGGATAAGTGGTATTATGGATTTCCTGCCACAGCGAATCATTATCAATTTGAAGTGGCGCATTATGTTGTAAATCTTGCTGAAGCTGAAAGTCAGGCAAAAAAAATATATCCAAAAGAGGTTTTTGGCAAAAACGATGGAACCTTTGCAGAAAAGTGTAGAGGATAATCATTATAATTTATGTTGAATAACGAGGTGGCTGTTGCTACCTCGTTATTTTTTTAAGGAGGAAACATGAGAGCAGATAAATTTCATGTAATTGTAGTTGGTTCAGGCGGTACTGGGACTTATTTTTTGAAAGAATTTTGTAGGTTTATTGCAGGCGGACATATGCTTATTAAAAAGATCACTATTATAGACGGTGATATAGTGGAAGCTAAAAATATGGAGCGACAAGCTTTTTCAGAGGATGATATAGGCCTTAATAAAGCTGCAGTTATGGCAGATGTTCTATCAAGTGCTTTTGATCTTAATAGAATAGAGGCTGTTTCTGAATATCTTACAGAGCTTAGTGAAATTGAAGCCATAGTTGATAGTTATAGCATTCCGCTTATCATAGGTTGTGTTGACAATCATGCTTGTAGGATTTTGCTCGAAGAGTATTTTAATAAGCACGAGAATGTCATATATCTTGATAGTGCAAACGAATTCTCAACAGGAGAGATTATTTTTGCTTATAAAAGAGATAACAAAGTGAAATCTCCATGTAGGAGTTACTATTATCCTGAAATACTAAAGAGTATTCGAAAAGTTACAGAGATGAGCTGTGAGGAATTAAATAATGTTTCTCCGCAGCATATTGCAACAAACATGACTGCAGGAAATATTCTTTTAAAAGAAGTTACTACAATTCTTTCAGGAAAATCAAATCCGGGTATGGTTACATTTGATCTTGATATGTATTATCAAGAATTCTGGCCATATAGTGAAGCAACTATCACAAAAAAAGGAAGGATTTCAGCATGAGTGATAGCATATTAGAACGTCTTATTTCGATACCTGAAAGATACATTTTTAACACCAGAGAGTGTTATGGAGTAGTGGAAAAATACGAGTTTTTATATGAAAAGCTGTTATCTATTTTGGCGATAAGGCTTCTTGGTGTATCTTGCGAAGATATTAGTTTTGATAAGAACAATTTAGGTTTACATGTTAATAGAGGTTATGTTTCTCAAGAAGAAATGCTGGAAATGTTCTTTGATAGATATATATCTTCTCGAAATAGTCTTTATACTAAGTTACTTTATAAACTTAAAGATATAGCGACGATCTATGAGATTGAGCTTAAATATGTACCTGACGCGGAAAATTTTTCTAACAAAGAAGTCGTAGAGAGACTTTTCGGTATTTTAGAAGACGATGTGAAAAAGTTTGATCTTATTACTTTTTTGGCCGTTTATCCAAAATTTGCAGCTGAACTAAAAAGCTTTTGTTCTACAAGTCATGGAGAAAATTATTATGATATAAGCATAATAGTAATCAAATCTGAGAAAATAGGTTCTCTTTTATCAAGTAAAGAATCTAAGCTATATAAAGATAGTGAATCTGCTATTAAAGAGTTTATAAGAACATTTGGAGAAGGCATAGCAGAGGGTATTTATTGGGGATATGAGGTTTTTGGTGAAATCTATAATGATTGTACAGAAGATGAATATCCTTTTATATTTCAACCCAGTTTTATAGCTGCAGAAAAGATATTACTTGATGCTCTTAAATAATCATAGGAAGGAGAATTTTATAGTGGATTTAGACACTATTACAAAGATGGATATTTGTATATCGGGATGGAAGTACCCGAAGCAAGGAGCTTGTTTTAAAGAAAGATGCTTTGAAGTCTTACTAAATAGACTAAAAAGTATCGGATGTACGGTTTCAAATGGTGAGCATTGTCGCTTTGAAGATTTCATAATGAATAGGCTAAAAACTTTTGAGTATACAAATTTACAAGTTTATAGTGCAACAATAGATGCATTAAATCAAATGCTTCCTCATACCGATCCGAATTCAATATTTATTACTTTGAAACTGTTATATGAAGGTATCATTGATAAAGATGGTTCTCTAATAATGGACAAAGAGGAGTTGGATACAATTGCGGAAGACATAATAAATGAATTGCCTGATTATAGTTATGAGTTCGGGGATTTGTTTATTGAAAAGGACGAGATACTAAGGGCTATAAGTGCATATCAAAAGGTTTATTCTGGAGATTTTCAAGGTGCTTTGTTAAATCATACAGTAGAGGAGATGGCTGCTGGTTTTTCAGATTTATTTGTAAGTGCTTTGCATTGCACAGAAATCGTTACTCCTGAACAGGTATTACAGTGTTTGCCTATTTTTCTGGATGTTTTTGATATGAATGAAGCTTATAGTTGCAAAATACATGCATATTGTTCTAAAGAAATCTATTGGTATATGAAGAAGTACAGAGAACAAGTTCCACATGATATCAGAAAGGTTATTGATACGTTCGTTGACGTAATAGCATGTCCAATACATGTCAATCGAGCTTTTTTAGTTGATTACAAAAATATATGGGATGATGAAAACGAAAAATTTATTGTAATCATAGAATGTCTCGAAGATTCTTGTGATGAAGAAATTGTAACTACAGATGAAGGTGACTTTATTGGCGTGTGGAAAAGCGCATTTCTTACGCTTGATAATATGCTTCCAAAATTAAGGGAAAAATATGAACGTAAAGTTGCGTAGTTAGAATACAGCCTGTTATCGCTTTAGATACAGGCTGTATTTTTTTATTTTCTAAAAATGCTAAAAAAGTATGTATTCTAACAGTGAATGGTATTGTAAAAGCGGTTATTTATGCTAAGATTAATACATATTTATTCTATTTAATCTTTTGCTGTGGTTTCTCACAGTTTTTCCAAAAGACCTTGAGCAAAGGCAATTATTTCATAAATGAGGGTTATTAGCGTTTAGAGAATAAAGCAGGGAATACCTGTTTTTTTGTTGTCTGAATGCTTTTAATAATTAAAACTAAAGAAAGGAGGAAGAGAGATGGAAAAGACTCTCAAGACCGTAGTATACGCTGATAGTTTTTATCAGTGTCCTACAAAGCATGCTATTTCTTCGCAGCTAAAAGAAGAAAACCGCATGACTGTTCTATATAGTGTTATAAGGGAATTGGGATCGGCTATAATGCAAGATTCTGTTGAATTGCTTTATAAGAAACTTGCAATAAGCTATAAAGATTCTTGGTTTACCTATGACTATATTAAAGAACAAACTATTCAGGACGATATTTCTGTATTTAAGCGCTTTTGTAAGTTCCTTAGTGATGAGAATATCATAGATGGCTACAGAAAATTATCTATAGAAACCTTGAGAAATAAGGTTTTCGCATCTGTATGCTTTATATCACAAAAGAACAATATCTACTATGCTTATATCGTAAGATATAAAAAAGCAGATAAAAGCCCAAATGGAAAATCTATACATACTAATACGGAAACGGATCTAGCATGTATGGTGGCAAAAGCTGCGCTTGAAAAGGAATATCCGGGAATACAGATAAGACTTGTTTTTTTATCTAATGAAATGGATAGTCTTGGAAATATCAGCTCTTTTGTGTCGTGTAATACAAAGAAAAGCAATATATTCACATCTGATTATTCATCATATTATGATGAGCACAGAATTTTTGCGAACGAAGCTTTTCTGAACGTTATTGACACAGTTGTGGCTACAAAAGTAATACCGAATTGTTTTGAGTGTGAAAATAAGGATATTTGCCAAGCAAATAATAAAAAAACAAGCACACCGAGAGCACAGAAGGAAGATATAAAGAGCTGTGATTATAAGTTGCCTGAGTATACAGAAAGCCAGCAAAAGGTAATTGATAACACAGAAGGTGCGCTGCTTATTTGTGCAGGTCCCGGAAGCGGAAAAACAGCTACTATAGTGGGACGAATCAAAAAACTGATTGACAAAGGAGTACCACCAGAGTTTATCTTGGCAATTACATTTACAAAAGAGGCAGCAAAGGAACTAACCGAAAGATGCCTTTCTTTTTGTAAAACATATGAATTGCCAGAAATAATGACATTAAATGCTCTTGGCTATCAGATTTTAAAATTAAATCCTATCTATTGTGGTGAAGTTACGCTTATGACTCAAAGAGACAGGCTAACGATGATTGATAGTCTTCTTGAGGTCACATCACCTTTGAGGGGCTTTAATTATTCTGTGATTAAAGGCACAAATGGTCTACTTTCAAAGATTGACAAAGCCTTGATGTCTTATGCCAAAGGCGAAGGAGATTTTCAAGAGGACTTTGTATCATTTGCAAAGGCTTTTAAGGCAGCTGTTGATAGCCATCACTTCATCACTTATGATGAGCAGATATCCCTAGCACAAAAACTTTTTGAAGAGCATCCAGATGTACTCGATGCAATATCTAGCCGTTACAAGTACATTATGGTTGATGAATTTCAGGATATTGATACCAGGCAGGCAAAATTTATATACAGCTTGTCAGCTAAGTACAAAAATATCTGTGCGGTTGGGGATGATGATCAGAGTATATATTCTTTTAGAGGTGGAACTAACAAATATATGCTGAATTTTAAAAAGTTATATCCTGATGCGACAGTTTATACTTTAAAAGAGAATTTCCGGTCTACGGAAAGGATTATAACTGCTGCCAATAAGCAGATAGCTGAAAACAAAAGAATAGAAAAAGAGGTAATATCTGTAAAAAAAGGCGGTGTTGATCCTATTCATATAACTGGGCAATCAAAGTATATGCTTGAAGATGTAGTTAATGAATTGAGCAAACAAGGAATCAAATATGAAGATATAGCCGTTATTGCAAGTAAAAATAATACGTTAAAGAATCTTCAGAAAGATGTTTCTTTTCCTTCTGTATTAGGAAGGGAAATGCTAGTAGATAATGCATACTTTAAGATATTACATTTGGCCCTGGAATCCAAGTTCTACTCAGAGGATATCTATAAATGTAGCGTATATTTAAAAGAATATATATCTGATGAATCTATTTATCAGCAATTATTAAATCTAAATCCTAGTTGCCTTGCGGTAGAATTTGTTGACAGCTTCTCGAAAATAATGAAGCTGGAGGATAGTGCGGTAATTGCTGCAGTATACCAGCTCATATCAAATCATCACATTAATGACTGTAGATCATTATATGAACTCGTTCAGTATATGATTGACTATGGTGATGAAACCAGGATTATTCCCGAAACTAAAGGAAATGTAATGTTCATAACATCTCACGAGTCTAAAGGAATGGAATGGAAAGTGGTATTAATGATAGATGATTATCGAGAAGAAAAGTCAGAAGAACAAAACAGACTTATTTATGTTGCAATGACTAGGGCTGCAGATATTTTATATGTTTTTGACAAAAATAAAAAAAGCACTGTTGCTGCTTAGAAAGGAGGTAGTATGGTCAGTATATTATATGGAAATGAACCATACATAATTATGAAGCGTAAAAATAAGTTAATTGATACTCTTCATGATAAACAGATGAATTTCCACAGATATGAAGGCGAATTTAATGCAGAGATATACAATGCTTGTATTGAATATCCTTTTTTGGAAAATCGGAAAGTTGTACTGCTTGAAGTTGAAGCCTTAAGTGCAGTGGATAAATCTCTTTTTTGGAAATATCTAGAACGACCTGCAGATTCTACAGATCTTCTTATTATCTGCAAGGAAGTTGATAGAAAGACTAAACTTTATAAAAAATTGAATTCCTTAAAGATTATCATACCATGTAATAAGATGGATAATGAGACTCTGCAGAATGCAATTCTTTATGAGCTTTCTCAAAAGGAGGGGAGTATTCAAAAAACTGCATTATTAGAGCTTATTAACAGGCTTGATTATGAGAATGAAAGCTCTGTAAATATGCTCTCGATTGTAGGATATATTGATAATATGCTTGCAATTGATAAAGGAATAACTCTTGAGATGGTAGATAGATTTGTTCCTAAAAATGAAAGCGCGAATGTTTTTGGATTATCTAAGATGCTTTTACAAAAAGCTTCTACAGAGCTCTTAAGAGAGTTGGAAATGATTAGTCCTGATGAAGCGATTAGCGTTCTTTCACTTCTTTTAAGAGACTTTCGAATAGCCTACAAGCTTAAATATTTTGAAAAAAAGGAAATTGCTGATAATGGTGTGTTTACATCCTTTTCGGGATATTCAACTGATACATTGGTAAAATGTATGACTACTATCACAGATACTATTACCGATGTAAAAAGTGGTAAAACAACTAACCAGCAAGCTGTAAAATTGGCTTGTATAAAACTGTTTAATTTATTATAGAAAGGGCGCTAGAAAGCGAAAAGGTTATATATTATGAATAAAGTTATACTTATGGGACGTTTAACAAGAGATCCAGACGTAAGATATTCACAAGGTCAGGAACCTATGGCTATTGCAAGATATACACTTGCTGTAGATAGAAGATTTGCAAGAAGAGACCAACAAGATGCTCAGACAGCTGATTTCATCAGTATCGTAGCTTTTGGCAAAGCAGGTGAATTTGCTGAGAAATATCTTAAGAAAGGTACTAAGGTTGTTGTAACAGGTCGCATCCAGACAGGTAGTTATACAAATAAGGATGGCGTTAAGGTTTACACAACTGACGTAGTCGCTGAAGATCAGGAGTTCGCTGAATCCAAGAATGCGTCTTCTAATAGCGGTTCATTTGGAAATGCTGCTCCACAAGGAGAACCCGCATCTGTGGCAGGTGATGGTTTTATGAATATTCCGGATGGAATTGATGAGGAACTTCCCTTTAATTAAACTTTTACGACTAGATCTTGTAGAGCCTGCATTATAATATGTAGGCTCTTTTAATGTATCGAGATAAAGGAGGAAGAGATTATGTTAGAAATCTCGAAAATAGTGATTGGCGATAAAATCAGTGATGGAGTTTATTGTTTAAAATCAATAAATGAAAAAATGGCTAATTACGAAGTGATTTTAAAAGATAAAACTGGCGAGCTTATTTGCGAACTTGCCAAAGAAAGGTTTTCTGATAACTTGAAGGCGCTTGAGAATGGCGCTGTAAAAACTACATTTATTGTAAAAAACGGCTTAAATACACAACCGCTTGGAGTTATCAAAAGTATTGAAAAGGCTGAAGATGGTTCCTTCAAAGCAACAGACCTTTTCGATGGTCTCTCAGAGGAAAAGATTTTTTTCTATAAAAATATAATAAGGGAATGCTTTTCTTACATAAAAAGAGATGACATAAAACAACTTGTTGCAAAGATACTTGATGAGTCTTTACTGACAAAGATTTCAAGAATGCCGGCTACATTGGCATATCATGGCACATACGGTGGAGGTGCTTTAGCGGCAACTGCTTCTATTACGAAAATGGTTATGCAGACTGGATTTCAGTACATAAAAGGGCAAAATGGCTTATACCGCGCTCTTCTTGATTGGGATATTCTTATTGCTGCTTCACTACTACAATATTGCGGAGTTCCGGATTATTTCACTGAGACTCGTCCGTTTAAAAAGACGCCTATTGGTATAGAACGAGGCTATTTGAGTATTCTTCAAAGAAAAGTTGAATTATCCAACGAATCTCTGGATGATATGACGCTTGCTAAATTGATAAATATACTATCATGTAGTGCGCCGTTTAAATCAGGCGTTAAAGCTACTTCTTCAGAAGGAATAATTCTTAGACATTGTTCACTGATGTATGAAGAACTAGACCAGATTGACGCAGGAATGGCAGAGCATGAAGCAGAAGAAGGCGAAGAGTATTTTTACGATTCAAGATTGCGTAGAAATATTAAACTTCCCGAAAGAGAGGAAAAAGAAGCTGTATGAGAAATACAAGTATGCTATTTTATGGACAGGATAATCTTTTAGACTATGTTTTGGAAAAAGCAGCAGAAATTCTTAATACTACTGAAGAAAAACTATCCGTTCATCCTGATTTTCTTTACATTGAACGTGAAAAAGATAAGTCCAGCATAGGTGTTGATAGCGCAAATGAAATAGTTTCGAAAAGCTATCTTGCACCAAGTTTTGGAGATTATCAAGTTTGTGTAATTAATCATATGGAAGCTATGACCAAAGAAGCACAGAATAAACTTCTAAAAACCTTAGAGGAATCCTCTATGATTATTTTGGGAGTGTGCTATGAAGATGAAATCCTACCGACAGTAAAAAGTCGTATGAGAAGGGTTTGTATTTCTGAAAAAAAGAAGATACCTGAAAATGTTAAGGCTGTTATTGATAAGGCCTTAATTGCTATAAATAATAATCCTGTTAAATTATTTGATTGTCTTAATCTAATAAAAGAAAAAGATAAGAATTCGTTTTATCAGATTCATCGTGATTATATTGGATATCTCATATCTTTTATCGGGAATGCATGTTCATCAAGACTTAGCAAAGAAACTATTGAGAGATTAGGGTATTATCGTGTGCACTGCATGAGCAGCGTATTTACCCAGAATGATTTTTTTGTAATGATTGCGACTGTTGTAAATGAATTACTTAAAGGAGGAGATGTAAATGTCGCTGTATAATGACATTCGACCTAAAACTTTAAATCAAGTGATAGGTCAGGATAATATAAAGGAACAGCTTAAAGGAGTAATCTCAGGTGGAAATATTCCAAATGCATTTCTATTAACCGGTCCTCGAGGAACTGGTAAAACCACTATTGCAAGAATCATTGCTCGTGCACTTAACTGTGAAAATGGTGGCTTAGATCCATGTGGTGAATGTCCGTCTTGTAAGGCAATACTAAATGGAACTTCCTATGATGTAATCGAAATGGATGCTGCTAGTAACAACAAAGTCGAAGATGTTAGAGGAATTATAGAAAAAGCTCAATATGCTCCTATGTCAAAATATAAGATTTTTATTCTTGATGAGGTGCATATGTTTTCATCCGGTGCATGGAATTCTTTATTAAAACTTATCGAAGAACCACCTGTAGGGGTGGTCTTCATTCTATGTACAACAGAAGAGCATAAGGTACCTGCAACTATTATTTCTAGGTGCCGTAAGTTTTATTTCCAAACGATAGACTTAAATGTTATTAGTGACTATCTGGGAGTTATCTGCGAAAACTATGGCAAAGCATATGAAAAAGATGCACTTAGGCTTATAGCACAGGCATCTGAAGGATGTATGCGAGACGCACTTTCAATCATGGAGTCTTTTTTTGATAACGATAATCTGCTCACAGATGTTGTTGCTGATACTCTTGGAATATCAAATGAGGATGCTGTTTTCGGAATTCTTGAAGCAATTTCAAGAGCGGATAGTCCTGCTGCACTCAAAATAGTCAGAGAACAAGCAATGCGTGGCAAAAATGTGCAGTTGCTTGTAAAAGCAATAATATCTGCTGTCACAGATACCATGTTTGTAATTAATGGCGCCGATCCTTCAAGTATTGTAAACACTGCCAAGTATAAGCAGCTTCTTACAGAATTCTCAACAAGAATTGATATGACACAGTGCTTGCAATTATCAAAAGCGTTGGGAGAGGTGTATGGAATGCTTTCTAAAGCTCCTGATGCGTTATTCCTTATCGAGTCATCACTTATTAGAGTGATACAGGTTGAATCTGTTCCGTATTTTTCTTTAAAGAAGATTGAGGAAATGGAAGATCGAATAGCAGCATTAGAGAATGGTTCTTTCTCTGCAGATAAAACATTGAGTCAGCCTGGACGTGCTGTATCTTCTGAAATAACTACTCAAGAAAATATTGTAGCATTTCCTGATACTAACGGTATTTCTATTGATAGTATCAATCTTCCAATCTCAATAGAGAATACGTCTCCTTTGGATATAGGTAATGATATTCCTTTTCCTGAAGATGAATTTTATATACCTATTGATGATAATGCACATTTGGAAGCTTCTGAAGAAACGTCTGCAGAAGAATATGGAATGCAAGTATCTACAGAATTGGTTGATGCGCATTTGAATATTCCTGAACCAACTGTATCTGTAGATGATATATTTAGTCATCTTCCTAAAGGGACTACAGTTATCAATAATGACATTGATACAGCTATAACATCCAAAGAAGAAACCACTTTGGATGTTACACCTGAAAGTAATGAAGAAAAAACTATAGCCGGTGAAGAAAAATTCGCTGTTAATGTAGATAATAGTATATCTGCAGCTGAATTTGAAAGCTTTGCCGGCTGGCTTTAACGATGAGGAACTTAGTCAAGAAATTGTAAGAGACCTTGGCATATTTCCTGCATTTAAAAATGTTTTAGCTGCTTTCGGTGGATGATAATAAAAGGAGATACTGATTTCCTATGGTAGGGTTGCACTGTACGTGTGACCCTACCATTTTTTCTTTACATTATAACTTTTTTTTGATATATTATTCCGCGTAGCAATTCACTGCTACTAACATCTTCGTTCTGAAGATGCAATGATTTTCCACGATTATATAGAGGTTTTTTATGTTTACGCAAAATGATTTAATATCTATGACAGATTATTTCTGCATTATATCTACAAACACTAAGTTTCAATATGAACTGATGTCTAAGAACACATTGCATTATTGGAAAATACTAAAAGTAGGGGATTATTATAACCTTTACCATAAGCATTGTGCCAAGCATTCATATCATTTGCATGCTCAATTTGCCGAATTATTAGACTGTGTATTGGAAATTGTAAATCATGATGAATGGAAGCTCAATATTTGGCAGTATAAATACAAGGAGAAACACAAACAGAAACAAACTACCTTTGATGATCTGGTAGGGAAATATATAAAAAAACAAACTCTTAGAAATATATAATATAAGTATACGCCAGTGTTCATTGCAATTTGATTTAATTTAGAAGGCAGCAGAATTGAAGAATCTGCGTGTTTATGGTATATTTGAATCAGAACATTAGTTTGTAATGCTATATGGAGGAAACTATGAGAGCTTTTAGTAATATATGTTCGGAAGCGTTTAAGCAACATTTTTATAATTTTTCAGCTTCAAAAAATAATGCTACAAGAAACGAATATATAAGCTATATCAATATGCTCTGTAATCATCTGAAAAAAGATTTCTTAAGTGTAGACTTTGATGACGCACGTAAATATTTAGACCATATGAATAATAAAAGAGCTGATGGAAAGCTAAACAAGAAAACTATAGCCGTTCGACTCGCTTGCTATAATTCGATTGCGCAGTATATAGAAGATAAGAGTAGTACTTATAATAACCCTTTCTCAAGGTTGCCTCGCCCGGAAGTCAGAAATGAGTTTGATCCTAATAGAATTCCATCAATGGAAGATTTAGATAAACTTTTTTCAGAGGCCAAAAAGGATTCTCAGGATTTTCTTATACTGGCTCTAGCTACACGCGTTGGCTTGTCTGCATCAAGCATATTACGAATTGATACCCAGAACATAATGGATGACGGGAAGGATATATATATACATTTTGAACCAAAGAGTGATTTTAATTCAGATTCATATATAAAGCTTCCTGAAGACGTGAGAGATATTTTGAAGATGCATATTGAACAAAAACATATAGATCTTAAAGAAAACTCTTCATTATTTAAGAATAGACGAGGCAATCCGTTATCTATTCAAAATGTCGACCAGCTTATCAAACGCCTGGTTACTAAATGCAATCTTACAGAATACACATTAAAGGATTTTAGAAACCGAGCTATTATGGAAATGGCTAAGGCAGGAGCATCAATGGAACAACTTGAGAACTATACTGGGCTTAAATCACTTAGGTTAGAAAAATTTTTCCTAAATAAGTCTCTTATTAATGGAACTTGCCCTGCAGAACTTGTAAATTATAGACTTACATTAAAATAAGTCAAGATTCGTAGCGATTTTAACATATATGCCCTGAATGCGTTTTTTAAATTCATCCAGCAATAAAATTATCAAAAGGCGCTCTGAAAAAAGCAATCAGAGCGCCTTTATTTATATCTATTAACCTATAACATTTCTTGCAGCTTTTCTTCGATATTCTTCGCTGCTCTTTACATAATGTCTTGCTGTAGTAGAGATAGAAGAGTGCCCAAGCGTGTCTGCTACCAATTTAATATCCCCTTCATCTAAGTATAAATTCGTACCATAAGTTTTTCTAAAAAGGTGTGCATGAAGTTTTGTACCATTTGAGGATTCTCCGAAAGCTAACTTGCTATATTTTGTTACTAATTTTTGTATGGCCCTTACTGAAAGCCGATTCTTTTTTCTTGAGATAAAGAGCGCATTTTCTTCTTTATCTACCTCAAAGGAAGACCGTGTCCCAGAAAAAACGGTATTGGTTCCAGTTCCAAGATACTTTTCTAAAGCGTCCGCTACCTGATCTGAAATGTATAGATTCTGCTGATTTCCACCTTTTCTTGTTATATGAATAGTTTTATCGACTAGGTCTACGTCTTGTACATCTAATCCAACCAATTCTGAAATACGTATACCGGTTCCAAGAAAGAGCATCATTATCGCATAATCTCTATTAACACACTTTTTATTATGTTTTATTTGATAATCTGTCATGCCAGTTTCATGTTCAATTACATCAAAGAGCCTTTTGATTTCTTTATTATTGAGAATCATAATATCCTTCTTATGAATCTTTGGCATATCTACAAGTTCAATCGGATTTCTACTTATTTCTCCCTTTTTTAAAAGGAACTTGCACAACGATTTTAAACTCGACATTTTCCGCTGGATTCCAGTATCCCCATTATGACGATCTTTGCCATCGATACAATACTCACTAAGATACGATGTATATGCATGAATATCGTCTTCAGTTAGCTTGTCGAAAATGGAGGCGGGAATATCTTTGATTAATATATTCTTACACTCATCTCTATATGATTGTAAAAAGACAAAGAAAGTCTTGTAGTCTACAGCATATGCAAATTCTGTTTGTTTTTCGAGCGAAAGACTTTTCGAATTGAAATACTGAGTACAAAAATAGGGAAGTTGAGCTTCCAAAACACGTACTTTTGCAGCATATCTTTGATTTACTTTTAAATGATAATTTTTCTTCATGCTTTTTGCCCTTTGTCAACTAAGATCATGTAGCACAGTACCAAGTATAAATAGTTAAATGCCCGTATATGTGAATTACAGCAATAGGCTTTTATACCATATTCATAAGTAAATTATAGACTTAAAGTTACATCACAAACAGTGAAGAAGTTAACGAGACCTTTTGCAGGATTTTTATAGTTGAAAGTCTCGTTAAGTATTTCATTAAAACGTTGAAATCCTTGATAATAAGTTCATTTTCGACTACGAAGCTGTAATAGAATCATATAAAAGTGCGTTAAAGATACCTTTAACGTACTTTTATGCATTTAAAAAAAATTGCTTTTTTGTAAAATGAAATAGTTATCGCGACTTTCAATAAAATTATACCATAAAAAGGTCTCGTTAACTTCTTCACTGTTCGTAATGTTGGTCTAGATCTATAATTTATCTATGGATAAATTATCAAAGGATGAAATCGCATTAAGAAAAGCCAAAAAGTACATAGATGCATTGCCGGACTATGCCAAGAGATTCTTTAATAAGACTAAGCTCAAACCAAGTTCTATACATGTATATTCTATAGAAATAGCTGCCTTCTTCGATTACCTTGGCACTACTTCCATTAAACTCAATAAGATTTCTGATTTAGAAAAGATTACTCCGGAAGTGCTCGAAGATTACGTTGAATACCTAAAGTCTGCAACCAAGAATGGTAAGAAACGAAATTCTTCAGACAGAACTATACATAGGATAATCTGTATTCTATCTGCCTTTTTCGATTACTACTTTCAAAACGGTGTTATTCTTTATAATCCGGCATCTAAGGTCTTTCGTCCTGTAATACCAAGCAATCCCAAGGAAGGCTCTAGCATACAGGATAACCTTAAACTGTTAGAATATGTCGAAAAGGGAACTCTTCCTAATGAGCATAAGAAAAACCAGCAGAAAAGCCTTAGAAACCGAGATACTGCTCTCCTTGCGCTTATAATCGGCACCGGTATAAAGATTTCTGAATGTGTAGACCTTAATATTCAGGATGTTGATCTGGAACATAGATTTATCACCATAAAGAGCCGAAATGTTCCAAATAAAATATATATATCTGAATTTATAGCAGATAAATTGCGAATTTATTTATCGGAACGCCTTGAATTGATTGCATATTACGGACACGATGACGCTCTATTTCTTTCGCAACATAAGAAAAGGTTATGTGTCAGATCAATAGAAAAACTTATGCAAAAGTACTCTACTACTCTATTTGAAGGAAAATATTCAATCAAACCTCAAGATTTGCGAAATGCTTTCCGTAGAAATGTATTTACAGAAAGCAAGAATATTTTCATAACCTCAGAAATGTGTAGCAATTCGCCTCTAACCATATTGCACCGTTACATATCTTATCTTGAATGTTACGAAACAGAAAAAGCTGTCGCATTTAACCCTGATCATATGTATACGGAGGAACAGAATGAGATTCAATAAAAACGTACCACAAGCACTGCAAGCAATACTTGTCGAACTGTTGATTGTCAAGTAAAATTGACCCTCCCCTGGGTCAATTTTAAGTGTAAATCAATACGAACAGCTCAATGAATATGAGCATACTTTTAAAGATATGAGCAAAGAAGAACGTAAGCTTCTCCATGAATGGGTAAAAAACGGCAACAGCCCTTACGAAAACGGCGATTACGTCTGTGACGATAACTGCCAGCCAATGGATTTTGTCAATACTCTGCGTTTCTGGGAAGATATGCGCGAATGCCATAATTCTATTACCAAAGAAGAAAAAAGAGAATTTCTTGAAGGAAGTCGGAATCCTGACCTATTATCGGATTACAGCTCAGATAAAAATGGCTTTCATATACCGCCTGATCTGCTAAAAATAATAGAGAAAGAAGTCACTTTTACAAAAAGGCTGTAGTCATTCTTGGCTACAAAGAAATACCCCTTGTTGCCCATTGGCAAAAGGGGTAAAATGAAAATCCTATTTACATGCTTTTCAGACTAAAACTTCATTTGCAGAAAGGAGCTGCTTAGCTTCTTCATATGCATTTACTTTAATTCCAAGAAGCTTACATGCCTGTTGCTCGGTCATTCCACCGTTATTTGATAAATTTTCAACATGCTCAACTATGTCAAGAGCTCTCTGCAGATCTGCTTTTTCCTGAGCATATTCTTCAACAATCTGACACATAATTTATTCACTCCTTTCTCAGTTTTTTTGTAATAATAGACTTCCTTTGTGAGATTGTAAAATTAAATAGTTATCGAGACTTTTAATAAAATTATACCATAAAAAGGTCTCATTAACTTCTTCACTGTTCGTGATATTGCTATTGTGGCTGGCATTACTAATGCCACTATATACCTACAATTCCTAATTTGCCATTACTCTTTCATCTTAATGCTTTTTACACCGCTAAATGTAATTATCAATACAAGCACTATGCCAAAAATCTCCTCGATAGTCAGGCTATAATGAAAAGTAATTCTGCTATTGAGTGAAGTTCCTATTGCCTTACTTAATATATTCTTTTCAAGTTTAAGCGAATAATTTGTTGATATCAGATCCAGATAACTAACTTTTGCCGGAAGATAAAATGACGTTTTTGAAAGATCATATGCGGTATACTCATCCTCTCCCGATAATCTAATAGCATTATATCTATGATCATTTCCTGCGACTATTTTACAGTCTATACCAAATCTATTACATAGAAGATATGTAAGCGCCGAATACTGAGTACATATCATCTTCTTATTCGTTTTATAAGCCTCTACAAAATTTTTATTATTGCCACTAGCGGTTCTTGCATTAAAGTCGTAGCTATAATTTTTTCGTATATATCGAACAATCTGCGTAAGTGCTTCTTTTTCATTGTAACCTTCTCTTAGATTTGATTTGATTTCCATCTGCATCTCATCAAGAAGACTGTCTGCCTCAGCCACATCTATCGGATTTACTTGTATGAGTTCAACCTTACCACTATCATACTTCCTTATTTTTACAGCTGTTCCCAATGAAACTGACATGTCTGCATCATATGGACTTTCTGTATCAATCGCAACAAGTTCTTCGACCACATTATAAGGATCTTCGTTGCTATCAATATGCACAGAAGCAATACACTTTTCATTATCAGAAGCCAAACATATGTCTTTATTTATAAAACTCAATAATGAAATTGTAATTGCAGTATTCAATATAAAAATAATTTTATTCTTTAACAACATATCTTTCTCTTTCTTTTATATAGAGTACAATTAGCGCAACAACTCCAATTACATCTAGTATATTCAAAAATAATTCAGACACATCTCTGAGTGGCCTTAGTAAATTAAATATAGTGATTACAAAAGAAAGGTATATTCCTGCTCTTATAGCAAATAAGGTCTTAAAATCCGGGAATGGTAAGATGGGATATATCATATTAATGAAATTCTCGTACTTATTTGAACCATTATCTTTTTGAAATGGATCTTCACAAAGAAGTATCCCTTTTCCATTCTTTTTATAAAGAATCCATACCTTGACTTCCTCATCTCCAAACACTAATTGTGCCCGATATATTTTCCCTACTATTGTGTTGCTTACCATATTCTCTCGAATTATTCCAACATGCGCAAGCTGTAGCTGTTTAACCGTAAGTCTAAGCATGTAAACCTCCCCTACTCCATTTTCTTCATTTTATTTCATTCACTCATTGGGTGTCAATAAAAATATTGTGATTTTATATATTTTGCATTTGATACTCAATTATTACAATAAAAAAGGCTGTATCGAAAATAATTCGAATTCAGCCTTTTAAAATACAGTATTCCTAATCGGAACCTGTCCTCCTTGTTCTTACGAACAAAATAAAAAATATAAAATTATTAATTTCATTATAACACTTTTAGTTGGCACAATAAACATTTTCCTATTGAACTATCACTGCTCCTGCATTGATAATTTACTTATATGGTCCAATGGAGGTAAACATGGATAAATTTTCTACACCACCCTGCTATAAATACATCGCCAAAAACCTTTCTTCCCCCAGAGATAGGTATGTCTTTTCCAGACATTTTTTTGAAAAACTTTCAACATCCCACGTTGATATAACTGAAAGCATTATGCTTTACTCCTCCTTATCTATGCCTGCCTCTGTTGGAAAGCCATATAGCTATAACGAGGAAGAACTCTCTCCTGCAGAGTACTACAAGATTATTATGGATCTTTCGGATATCCCTGCAGTGAGTTGTCCTCAGTTCTACAAATCTCAACTTAATCCAAATAATCAAAATAATTTATGCCATATCTGTAATCTCTCAAAATCCTGTAAAATAGCGAATTATGAAACAGAATGTGCAATTATGAAATATATCATATCTAGTCGAGAAAATCTTGTCCGCTTCGATGATCTAGGCGTCAAGAACGTCTTTAAGAGTGTCTATGATATTGCCTCAGAGATAGATTTTAATATGCCTGCCGTAGTTCCACTTCTAAAAACAGCATATTCTGTTATCTGCTCAATCCCAGACGAAGTATATGCAACTAACGATATAAGAACAAGACTTGAAGGTTTAGTTGGGAAAATAACTGTAGAGGCAACAAAAAACCCCAACGTAAGAGATGTTCAAATGAGCAATCATAAATCCTTGCCAGTCGCATGGGAACTAGTGATTTCAGATATACTATCTGCAAAAGATTTAAACTATGATGAAGTTTGCGCAGAGGTATCTAAGGTAGATCTAGTAGGTAGTAAGAAGAAAAAGGTTAATAAAAAGAAAAATGACATTGTTCAAGAAAACCCTCTATTTGATCTGCTATTATCACCAGGCCACAACGATGAAGACAGTATTGAAAAGGGTAATCATTTAGCTCCTTCTCAAACGATAGATACAAACGAAAGCAATCCTATTACTCCTGAAGAAGATGATACACTAAACATAACTTCTATAATTGCCAAAGAAGATTCAGAAACACATATATCCAAATATAGTGTTCCGGCTATAGATGAAGGTGATTTAATCTATAACCTTACAGTAAATAAAAACACATTCAAGCATTACTCTTACTCATATAAATCAAAAGAAGATGAGATTTTTAAGATTATACAGAAATCTCGTCGCCTCCCTTTGGAAGTAATATATGACGAAAAAGGTTCCGCATATCTTTTTATGTTTGTAAGGGCTATCGGAAAATTCTTCTACTGCCCTATTGATAAAAATATGCCTAATAGCTTAATTGCTATTTTGCTTAGCAAAAGTGTTATAAAAATATGTTACCAACCTTATTTTTTATATTCACTTCTGAGATTATACGATATCCATATTTGCGGAGTTTATTCCATATGTACAATGGACAAATTGCTACATCCTGAAGCACAGATAGCATATTATAGAGACTATTTCAATGTATACGCAGGTGATTTCGTCAATCTAAAACCTGTAGATACTGGCTTTGATGAGTTTGACACACTTATCCAGAATCTACAAAAGTATATATTGATACAAGCCAAACAGACAAGGTGTACATTTGATGCATCCAAATATAATAAAATGCACTCCAGAGACGAGGTGTTAGGTAGTTCATTCCTAAGAATACTGAATTTAAAATCAAATGACTATCTATTCTCATTAGCAGCTGATGGCTCCTTTATATATAACCGTGAATTTGAACTAATTGCTCGTCATGATGGCTTCTTTGTTACATATTCTGTCGGTGCAGAAGATCTTGATATCAAAGAATTACCTGATATATACCTTGATGCATTATACGAACTAAGTAGCAAGGGACGATTTAAAAAATACAATATTCAACTTGTAACCATTACGGATACAGCTATGACGCTTTTTATAGGAGAATCAGAATATGAGCTTATCACTACTGTTTTGCAAAAACACTTTAATAGGTATGCTCTAATTAACCATATAGAAAAGTTCGAATTAAATGTTGCACACCAGCGCGTATACTGTAATAGCAAAAGAAATCACCAACAGCGTCAATTACCTCGCACCTATGAACAGGCGATGGATCTTCTGATTACTACAAATGACTCTATTTCTGTTGATGAAACACATGTAGTAAAAAGAGAAAAAGTAAAGCGTAAACGCCAAACACAATCATTCAAGCCCATATGAAAAACAATATTTGTGCAAAAATAAAAAGCTATCCATTTGGAATGGATAGCTTTTTTCGTATGCCACAATATCAAACTGAAGACGCAGAACCATTGTTCTGAAAAATCAATTCTTTTGTTTTTTCAACGTCAAGCCCCAGTGCTTCAGCAGCGTCTTCGATTGAAAGCTTGCCGCTTATAACAAGTGGGAGAATTCCATCTAGAATACCTTTTTTGTGACCTTCACCGAAACCTTCACCGAACCCTTTTTTGTGACCTTCACCGAAAGCTTCATCGAAGGTTTGTTTCTTGATAATTTCGATATACTTAGTCTCATCAAATTCAGCTAAAGGCATAAGAACCTCCTTCCTTTGGCTTGTTAAGAAGTCTTTCAATACGTTTTTCTTTATGCAATCATCAACAGCTTTGATTATTGCATCTTCCTTACTCATCGCCTGACGGTTTATTATAACTTCCTCTACAAATATCGAATATTCTTTAAGAATCTGGCACTTCTCAAGAATATCTCTTTTTTTGTCAGCTCTGATGTTTACCATTGTAGCAGTCCATTCGAATTTCCCGGGATCTGATTCGCCTATAAAAGCAGAGGACAATTTAAGCTCAGTGATATCTTCAGACATCTTGGAAGAGTTGCCATTATAGAAAACGATATACCTTGGTGCAGGAATTTCAATAAGCTTTGGTGCGAATAGTTCTTCTGTACTAGGTAACCATTTATGGTATAGTTGCGCAAAATAGAGCAAACCTCTTAATGGCATATTGGGATTATACGTACTCTGGTGTTCATAAAGGCTCATGGATGAATCAAATATGAATGAAACATCGTTATGTGCCTTCATAAAGACAACGCTTTCGAGTGTCGTAAACTCCAATTCATCAGCAGTGGTATAGGAAGTATCATTTACCGCATTGAAAAGACTTAGTGCATTTTCTTTGTTCTCACCAAACAGTTTTCTAAAGAGTGTGTCTTTATATTTGTTATTGATGGGAACTTTTACTTCTGAATTCATGTTTTTTTCTCCTTTTTTCTGAGTCTGTATTTATATATAAACAGAGACTCAGCCCATAAGGTGGTCTCTGAAAAGAAATGATTGAGACCTGCCCCTTATGTGAAGGAGAACGTCTTTATTTAGTTGTTGTGGCTTTAGCATATCGCTTCTTGATCTGTAACAAGAAAGCGAAACGGCACATATCCTGTATTAAAATAAGATAATACAAGAAAAAATCCGTATTCTTTGCCCAGTTAAGAATCGTCTATTGACTATCTTCTGTTGAAGAATAAGCAAAGTCACACCTCTCTAATCGAAAGATAGAAAAATAATAAAACAACTAATATACCTTCATTATAGGCATATTCACCTTAGTTCGCAATGTCATTTAATACATTTATGGTTGCAATTAAGGCTCTTAAAAAATCTCTAAGAGCCATTTGGAACAAGATTATACATTGCTCCTAAGATGGCTTTTAGAAAATATTATTAAATTATCTTAATACGCATGGTTACTATGCTTTGATGCTCTTCTTGTTTTCCAACTTTTTTATTCCTAGCCAATCTAATTCATCCATGCCTTTTTGCATCAAATACCTTTGTTTCTCTATCTTTTTTTGCTCCTATTTATGAGCTTTACTATCATCTATTCATACATATATCTACACCTGTGCTTGGATTAACTATTTTTTTCTTATACATTTTTGTTTTATTAGGTGTATTTTGCTTATGCTAATGCTTCTAAACCAGCTATCAGCTTTGCTATAGGCAGCAGGTTTCGGAAAAAGATGCCAATGTCACGGGCGGGGCAAATTATAGGTTGAACTGTTAACAGAGTAGGCAGCAGGATAAATGAATATCTATTTTTTAGTTTGAGTTTTTCCCATAGATAGACTGGGCGTGATAATATGTTTGTAGAAAGAGAGAAGAAATTCTGTCACAGTAAAAACAATGAATGTGTAGCCTGCATATTTCGGACAATTGGCGTAACCATTCCACTTATGGCGGAGCGATGAATTCAGATAGTCGGAGTGTCCATTACGCATAAACAGCGTACTTTCTTTATACTGTTAGGTAACTATAAACGGTGTAGAGAAAGGAGGCTTAAATGCAGGATTACTCTACCATTATAGGTGTCATAGGTATGAGACATAACAACATAAGATATGACATTGTCCAAAAGCGCTACGGGATTGGTTCCAGTACTGTAACGCTCATCATGAAACGTTTTGAGTCATCGGGACTATCTCTCGATGACTTAAAAAGCATGGAGCCAAAGAAAGTCCAACAATTATTCTATCCTCCTGAAAAATTAGAGGCATAAGGATATTCCTATGCCGGATTTTCAAAAGATTCATCTCAAGCTTCTTAACATGGCAAAGTCTTTTTATAATGAGACATATATGATACCACTACCGCTTTCAAAGCTGTTTGAGATTTATGCGTGGGTAGAGTGTGAGAAAGTATATTGATAATCTCACAATATGATAGTAAAGTTATAAATTAGTCAAATGCGACATTTGTGCGTGGGTAGAACAGTAAAGGAGGGGGAGAAAATGAACGGATTTAAACTACAAGCAGACACATACAGAAAAGCTGTTGAAGACGGAAATGTTGATAAAAACTATGCAGATAAGCTATGCAAAACATTAGACTTTCTTGCTACCTGTGATGATGATGATATATACAATATGTTTGATTCATCAGCTTTCAATGAGATAGCCAAATCTTACATGCGCCTAGCGATCAGAGAGCTAGTTGATGAAGGTGTCCTTGATGATGACCAGGCTAAATCGGTTCGCAACCGCTACAGCCTTCTATTTGACGAAAAAACTGCTAAAGAAGTTTGTGAGGTTAAATATGTCGATGAATTACACCATTACACCGATTCCGGCAAGCTCTATGAGAAAGAAAAGCATGGGGCAGGGTGATTGCCTACAAGTTCTGGTGGAAAGTTAAAGTCCCGAAGTCCTTGCTCGAAGCCAAAGAGCCGGTGGTGGAGGAAGCGGAAACCTATGAGCCTAATCTTCTCTGATATAACTTACCTTTATTATGGTGAATATAGAACAACCTTCTATCTTTGTGTATTCAGGGATGCCTATACCCGTGAGAATCTTGGCTGGAGTATTGAAGCGTATTGCTATCAAACACACTGAAACTTTAATTCCCTTTTTTTAAAGAAAAGAAATAGCCGCTCCGTGGATATGAAACGGCTACGCCGTTTGAGTGAAATATGCATGTAGCCATCATAAGTGCAGGAAAAATAATATGTGTACTAGATTCATGATTGAAAAGGATAACCCAGAGCTTATTAACATTATAGAAGCCGCTACCAAAACAGCCCTTGCTAAGAAGGTGGTCCATATACAGGGACGACCAATTATTACAAATGGCGAGGTAAGGCCAACAGATATAGTTCCTGTCATCGCACCTAACGCGAAAGGAATTAAGAGTGTATTTCCAATGCAATGGGGATTCCTCGCAGTAAACAACAAGCGCACAATATTTAATGCCCGCACAGAAACCGCAAATCAAAAGCCAACTTTCAGAGATGCCTGGAAATCACACAGATGTATTATCCCAGCTTCATACTATTTTGAATGGCAGCACTTTAAAAGTCATGACGGAAAAGATAGAACTGGTGATAAATTCATAATCCAACCTACTGGATGCATAGCAACTTGGCTCTGCGGTCTTTACCGCATAGAAAATGGCTATCCTGTTTTTGTTATACTCACACAGGGGCCTACCAATGAACTTGCAAAAATTCATGATAGAATGCCACTAATTCTCCCTAAAAATAAAATCGATGATTGGATAGATTTGAACACAAAAGCTGAAGAATTACTGCAGTATTCATTATCAGATATGATTATTGAAAAAGCTTAATAAGTGGATAAGTGATAAGAGAGGCTCTTAGCCATCCTGATCTTGTCCCGCTTCCAAATACCATACTAATCCCCATACCTCTATAGGAAATAAGCAATCAAAAAGCTGCTTTTTAAAGTATGCACACATTAAATAACATTAACAAGCAATCTTAATCCATATTCTTGCGCTATCGCAAAGCGATGTCTTCCATTGTCACCACTATATGCATAGCCTTTATCGCACTCTTTTACGCAAATAGGCTCATCTACGTATAATTTCCTAGCATTAACAAGGTCTTCCATGCCTATGATTGACTTTGCAATCCCAGTTGCTATTCCAAGCGTAAGAAAATCTTGAGGCGCGTATATATAATAATTCTCTGTCTTATCTATAGTCCCATCCGCAATACCATTAAAATAAGACTGAGAATCCTCTAATAATCTACGATACTCCTCTTCTGTTCTTCTTCCTGAACAACCATAAAAATATTCATCATCAGCCCCCTCTACAGTTCCAATAAGAAGGCTTCCATCAACCACCTTAAGCATGCTTTACCCCCAAAATAGTTTATTATTCTATACAATCTATTATCCTGTTGTGGTTCTCAATATATCATCATTCTTATTATCAAGTTATGAGCTTGAACAAACCGATGCCTCAAAATTCAGAGAAGCATATTGCATTATATAAAAAACTATCCTTTTGATAAAAATCTCTTACCTGATTTTTCTTTATAATAATATATTTTGTGATAGTTTATATGATATGAAAAAATGCTCAATCACACATAATGGCTCATGTATAATGCTATAAATGCCCTCTAAAAAAGCAAAGCACCGCAAAACAGTATTAACCTAAGTAAGTATATCCTTTCCTTTTAGCGCATTGCCCAAAGTGCCAATATCTCTTCACAAACAACTTCTGCAACAGCTGTCAATATTTCGCTCCAAGATTTCGAATTAGCAGAATAATTATTATTAAACAGTAACTGCTTCGCTACATTCAATTTTTCTGTATAAATCTAATATACTGCTTTTATAGTGAGCCAAATCAATAAAAAATATCCTTACTATAACTCTTGTTTCTTCATCTTGTTCTGCAATAAAGCGGATATCTCCCAGATTTGTGATATCTTCATTTAAAGGATATATAAGCCATATATCAGATGTGTGATATTTTTTTGCATACGCATACATCTGATACATATCGGCTTGTGATATGCCATAATTATTGGAAGGATTAGAATTAAGCCGCTTCCATTTCGTATCAATTATTACCGGCGGAAGATTACTCTTTTTGACAACTATATCTGGCCGAAGCCCAAATTTTCTTGGATTATCAAAAAGATAATGTCCTGTGTCCTGAGATGATATTTTATATATGCCGTGCGACTCATCCCTAAAAATACGTCTGACACAATGTGCAACAAACTCTTCAAATACCTTTTCCATCGGGAATAATAGTGCATTGCCTTTTTTCGAGCCAGAAAATGTTGTAAAGCTCTTATTTCTCAAAAATACTTCCGACCAATCCAACAACTTTTCATAGTCTTTTGTATCCCTGCCTAAAGAAATTTCGGAAAAATCTTTATCGATATTTACAGAAATATCCACTAACTCAAAAGAAGTCAATAATTGTCTGATCTCTTTAGCATTCTCAGTGCTTTTAGTTTGTTTTTGCAATTTTAATAGCGTAGTTTTAATAAGCCTGTTTTCAGCCCGATTAACCTGATATTCATCATATTGCATATAGAAACGCTCTTTATGCGCAACATTGGCCTTTATATGTTCGCCTATATTCAGTTTACCTTTATAGAACCTAAGATTATCCTCGCAAAGAATATATGAAGATTTTATCCCGTGTTTAATCAGACTACACACTTCCTTAAGATACATGTTTATAAAAATCTCATATAGATTCATCCTGTCTGCATTCAAAGAAGCGGCTCTAAATGATTTTCCTACAAACTCCTTAAGACAGCAAAGCATAGTAAGAAAGATTCTTTTAGTATTGGTTAAGCGTGCATCTTCGCTATCAAGAGTAACCTTCGGAAGAATCTCAATCTGAAATCCGCTCGGAAGTTCAATGATCCCGACATAGTTATTAAAGAGGATAGTATTTCCCACGCTTCGCTTATATCCAAGTCGTGCAAACTCTAATATATCCGTATCTGAAGAATTAGTAGAACATTCCTCAATAAATATCTTCAATTCAGAAAAATGTTTCTCATCAAGATATTTATAATTAGAGCTACCTGCATATTCTTCATTACAGGTAATTGTATCAAATTCTCGAACTGATAAGATATTTGGCATAGCTTAAAGTCCTTTACCAATAAGCTTATAACTATCAATTTCTCTAAACGCTTCTTTTTGTATTGAATATGCTTTTTTCGGAATATCTGCTTCAGGATCCCCATTAAAAATTTCGGTAATATTTACGATATCATCTCTAATAAACTGGTACTTCTTATTCTCACCCGTTTTCCCATTATCTCCTAGAACAAGCTGTATCTTACTATAATCTTCATAAAAATATTCTTGCAGAAGCGGAATAATGGAATTCTCAAATATTGACGCAAGTTTTTCTATCGTCGGCTCATTCTTTAGGCAAGCAAAAAAAGCATGGCCTATCGTATGTTCTCTATCATAAAGATACTCAATACGCTTATTTATTACATCAAGCATCAAGGCTACATCTAATGATTTTTCTCCGACTTTAATTGAATCCGCCCCCAGACTTCTTAAAATAGAAGTATCCGGTAATATCTCTTCGAAAGAGAATCTACGGCGCAGAGCAGTATCCATGAGCGCTATTGATCTATCTGCAGTATTCATGGTACCAAGTATATAGACGTTTTGAGGAACACAAAATTCATCGCCTGTATACGGAAGTATTACTGATGTCTCTTCCGGTGCCCCCTTTCTTTTTGAATTTTCAATAAGGGTTATCAATTCACCAAATATCTTTGAGATGTTTCCTCTATTTATCTCATCAATTATGAACACATATCTTGATTCTCTTGCCTTTGAATCTACTGAGCCTGTTACATTGCTATACTTATTGACTATCTCCAATGCAGCGCTCGCTGATATCCTCATCTTATAAACAGTCGACAAAGTCATTGCCGTGCCATTATTCAAATCTATAATATTTTCATTTATACCTTTGACAAGCCACTTTACATTTCTGAGCCTTTTATGTACATCATATTCAGGATGCCATTCACATTCGCCCGTAATAACTCCAATAGCATCTATTGTTGATGCTGTATAACATGAAAGGACAATATCTCCAATCCTCATCTTGTTATAAAAAGAATTTAGGACACCTTTTCCACTGTAACTATCCACTCCTTCTGGAAGATATTCACCATACTCATCCCATCCAATTCTTATATGGCTGTTCTCCAGACAGTCCGTTCTTGTGGGATTATCATATGTATGGCCAAGTGAAACCTTCCAAACAACCGGTGATTTATTCAAACCATAATATTCTTCAACTGTTGTATTCGGCAGCAAAGCTCTTTCACAGAAAGCCTTAAAGATACCGGATTCCTTAACAAACTCCAACCTGTTTTCATCATTATCATCATCTGAAACATTAGGTTTTATGCCTTCGATAAACTCCTCATACCCAAAAGATTGATGAAATGTTGTAAATACAATCTGTCCTTTCTTTTTATAGTTGTCATACCTTTTCTTTACTGTTATATAGTCAGCTTTGGCTTCTTTTTTAACCTCTTTAAGAGACTTACCTTCAATAATTGCAACAGCATAGATCACTGTATTATATGTTTTTCCCGTTCCTGGAGGCCCATACAGAATTATGTTATGGTCAAATGCGTTGTTACTCATCTGCTCCTCTCCTTCCGGTTCTCCTTCCATTCCATCAGCGCCCCACGCCATAATATCGAAAATCCTATAATTTTTAAAAGTGAAATGAGAATCTCTAAATTTCTTAATCTCTTTGCAGTTAGCAATATATGTCGTACTTTCCTTAGGGCGCACCATAGGTATATCTAAATATCCATATATCGTTCCATGTCCACCATTACCATTTAAGATTGGAAAAGTCATAGGTTTAAGGCAATGGAGCATAATTGAAACTGAAGCCGTCTGCATTCCTCTGATTGGTGAATTAAGAAGCTCTTCACTAACAGAAAAAATCAGTTCATCCTCTTCGAGATCTTGTATATCAACAAGCATTTTAATAAACTTACATGCATCTTCTCGTGAAGTCTTACCAAAATCATAAAAAGCTGTTCCAAACATTCCAACAGAAGGTTTGCCATCATGCCTACAATGCACATATTTTTCTCTGCACGCATTGTCAAAAACCTTATCCAATAATGAAACAAGCATTTTTTTTTGGGATTCAGGCAGGCTCGTCTTTAAAACATATTCTTTCTTTTTTTCAACGTTCAATCGCCATGTTCCGAGAGCCATTGCGTATATAGCATTCAAATCATCAATCCCACAATTTTTGTAAATATCAAGATTGGAATATGATGCAACTATTTTTCGCATAAGCTCATAGCTTCCATCATAATTATCAGGAATAATTTCTTCTTTATATTTGAGTTCTTCAATAATCTGTTCTTTATTCATATAGATTATCCTTCCTTATAAGCGATCAACTGACCACATTCTGGACATCTTTCAGCTCTCTTAAACTTACTCTCACACCGGGGACAGATAACAATGAATCCATCCTGTGATATACCTTTAGGACTTGTTGGTGTGTTTATATCACCTTCACCTTTATTAAGGCACTCATTTACAAAATCAAAGAATGCATCTTCGGTATCAAAGATAATCCTTACTTCTTCAGGATGAATTTCATTCCACGCCTTCTCAGCATATTTATCAATAACCGCTTTATGCTTGGTATATAGCGATGTTCGTATACCTATATACCAGTAAATGTTTTTCTTTGCGCATCTTATCTGCGATCTCCGATCCATACTGGGAGTCTTGTTATCTCCATAATGAAGATCAGCTACCGGTCTTTGCTTATTTGGATTATTCCATTGCCTTGAATGAGCCGATTCATCAAACTGCTTTGCCGCTTCTAGGATTTTTGCGGCAAGAACATCGTTTTGTAGATTCATTAGTATCAGCCTCCTATTTGGGACTACGATTAATGCGTCTTATTGAGTAATGATGTTATAAATGGTGAATCAATATATTCTTGCCGGATTCTTTCCATAGGATTCATATTACCAAAATCTGGTAAACGACCTTCACCACTATTAGTAGGATATGGCATATATTTGCAGTTGAAATATACAGTAGGGAATGCAAAAGCGTTACCTAAATTTTGAAATAATTCGTACATTAGGTAAAGGTCGACTATATAAAGCGCTTCAAGCGAATAAATCGCATTTTCCAGAGTGGCTTGCTTAATTGACTCCACTTTCCCATGTTTTACCATATTGTATGAACGCCACCAACTAAGACCTTTGACTTCCCCCTCTTGTATTTCCCAGTTAAGTAGCGGCCGATTTCCCCAAAGAGGTGTAATTACTTCAAATTCAACGATACGAGGATACTCATTCAATACAATAGAACTTATATCCTTAATATTATTTATTTTTTTATATCCTTTATGTAAACATAAGGCCTTACTCATTACTTCAAACTCAGAAGAAGCTAATAAAAGTATCTGTTTAAAATGATCAGAATATACTTGCCCGTGAGCAAGCTCCATATTTCCTTCTTCATTCTGCTGTAATCCATGGTCAATATAATGTTTGGTATTATCCAGCCTCTCTGCTAAAGAACAAAAATATCCCCAGTGGTGCATGAATTCAGAACGATCCATCTTTATACTCTCCTTACAGGTGGTCTTTAATAATAATTTACATACAAATACATTTACAGAAGAATATTCAAAAAAATACATATACATAGCCCTAAAGTTATAAAGAAAGCCATAGCTATGATAGAGGGAAACAGTAAACACAGGAGAATTACTGGAATCCACACAGAAAAAGTGATTATTCTATTATTTTTCTTCTGCTTATTGCGTATTCCATTAAGTAACTGCTTCATAAAAGATTCATCTTTTGAGAGTGTACTCTTCCTTTTGCTTTTTAACATAAAGCCATTCTCCCTTATTGTATATGTTCATTGCATCCAATAAGCCACTTCCTATTATTTTTATAAGCTATTCTTTATTCTTAAAGCAGCCTGTCTTTTATCCTCTATTTAATATATCTTTTCTTCGAGTTCCCTTAAAGTCTGCTCATACTACATCTACAGTAATTCTTCTATCTCCGGCATCAGAGTATTCTTAAAATCATCGATCAGTGCCGTTCTAAACTTAAACTTTGGAAGGGCTCCTTCTGTTGCTTCTTTGTATGCAGCGTAGTCAGCCTTTTCTTTAAAGTTGTATGCTTCGTATTTTGCATCTTCAAAAGGTATGAACCATTTTATGTATTGTTTTTTATAGAAGATGTATTATTGTAAACTTTAATATTTACTTCCATTCTTAACATTAATCCTATTTATTTCTTCTTTTATAATATCTCCAAAGCTCTTATCATCAAGCTCAATGCTTTCCTTAGCCGCTACTGATTTATCAGCAAAAGCATCAAATTCGGCTTGCTTTTTTTCTAAGATCGTCAGCATTCTCTCATCAACTGAATCCTCACAAAGCAATCTATATACAAGGACATTTCGTGCCTGTCCCATTCTATATGCTCTTGAAATAGCCTGGTTCTCAATAGATGGTTTATACTGCGGTTCGCATATTACAACAACACTTGCAGATTGAATATTTAAGCCGGTTCCTCCAGATTGAATCTGTGCAGGCAATACAGTTCCAGATGGTGCATTGTCAAATTCATCTATTATTTCCTGTCTTCTTTGTGGCGTAAGCGCTCCATTTATCGGATTCATGCATATAGGGCTTAACAATTCGCATACCGCCTCGATAGTATCCAAGAAATATGAGAAAACAATAACTTTTCTGTCATCATCTTTTGCATCTTCAACAATCTCTAACAGCCTCTTTGCTTTTGAAGAATATTTCAAATCATCAACGTTCCATGATACTCTACGAATTGCCATAAAATTTTTTGACAAGACAGTCTTTTCATATATTTCCTCTTCCTGCGGTGTCATTGTACACCATTCATTATTCTCAATGAGTTCTGGAAGTTCGGTTAATACTTGTTCTCTTTTTCTTCGGTAATAAACAGGTGCTACACGCTCTCTAAATTGAGGAGCAGTAGCCATAAATGCTCTACTTCGAACAGAGCTTGCTATTTCTGGGCGCAATATATCAATAAGAGCAATCATTTCATCAACCTTATTTTCCAGTGCAGTACCTGTCATGAACAGCATTCTATCTGCATGTTCAGAAATTCTTTTAACATTTTTGCTCCTAGCCGCATTAGGGTTCTTTATATAATGTGCTTCATCAACAACAAGCATTGTAAACTTAAAATCATCCTCTAGCTTAAAATAACCTGTGGTTTCGTATGTTGTTACTGCAACACCACCAGTGCGCACCCATGCATTCAAAGCATATTTTCGCCCTGGACCATGCACTTTTGTCACCGTCAGCTTACTATGTTTTCTTATTTCTCTGCACCAGTTTGTAATTACACTTGCCGGGCATACTACAACAAAATGAGTGGCGCCTGTATTTTTTAGGGAAACCATTGTTGCAATCGCCTGAACTGTTTTGCCAAGTCCCATCTCATCACCAAGTAGAACGCGTTCTTGATGAAGTGTATATTTTACTCCCCATTCCTGGTATCTTCTTAAGGTACAAAGCAATCCATCAGGGAAAAAGCATTCATCTTGGATTTCTCTTGCTAAATCTTCAGGTAGTCCATACACTTCATCGGAATTATCTAAAATACCTGGATAAACATTTTCTAATGTGGTAAAGTATTCGATTGATCTTTGCTTAAAATCTTCCCAAGCGTCGTTGGCTTCTGACTTTTCCACATTTCTTGCCTTATCAGTTATCTCGGAAGCCTGAGAGCCATACTCTTTATTAAGCAAATCGATCAGCTCAGCATATGCTTCTTCTGCTTTCTGCTTGTTTGTGGAGGATGTAAAAAACCATTTAAGTGTGCCTGTAGAAGGTTCAAGATCCGCAGTCAAATATTGTATTTTGTGCTTATACACATGTAATAAATTATCAGCCTTATCAGATAATGGCATAATTGCTTTATACCGAAAAATAGATGATACTAACTCTGTGTTTTTTGCATTTTTTGAATCGACACTCAGCCTAATTCTTGTATCTTTGCGAGCTTTATTCGTAAAATCTTGCGCTATCCTTTTTATTGTATGCGCTGCATCTTGACTGATACCATTTATTGAAGCAAGGGAATATACATTAGTAGTAGAAACATCTGCTATACTGTTATACCCCGCATTTCTTAGGTTTTTTATGCGCAAACCACCTCGGTCCCGATTAAGTTCTTCAATCGGGATATCCCTCAATATATTTAAAACTTCCTGTGCAATCAATTCATCAGCTGCATTTTTTATATCTTCAGCGTATTTTTTGGGTGCATCTATTACTGTATATAATCTGTTTAATAGATTATTGTGTTCATTCTTTAAGCGCGTAGCATCTTTTTTAGAAAAAGGTCTTGCCATTTAATACTCCATTTTATTACTGCCAAACCAAATTAATAATTCTTACGATAAGGCTTTATTCCTTGCAATTTGATTGATTATTGCCAAATCTTATATGAAGCATACTTATTATCATAATGCTCCAATTCAGCAATAAATTTTGATAAAGTAAACCCACAATTTGCGCAAGAGACAAGTGTTTGTTCATAATCCGTCGGATAGAATCCATGTATAACGGTAACCCCTTCTTGTTCATCCCCAATTTCATCATATACTTCTTCGATATTTGAATAATCAAAGATGACAGCTAAAGTATCTTTATTACAGCATGGACATTTTACGTATTGTTCTACACCAAAATTTTCAGAACTATAATTCTTTTGTATATTTTCAGTCCACTTAGCCAGCTTATCCGCTTTACAAAAGCTGGGAGTTTCTTTATATTTATCACTTGATTTGGTTTTTGCAAATGCCTTATATAAAGCTATTTTAGAATAGTCTACATCTGAATCAGCACCGGCCTGTATTATAGGGGCAATTAAAGCGGTAATACTTTGTCCATTTAGCAATTTGTTATATTTTGAATAATTAGGCAAAGATAACAGTTCTTTAAATAAGACCAGAACATGTTGGCTCATTACTAAATCAAGCTCGCAGTACTTCAATATATATTTTCCACGATGCATGATTTTATTTCTCATGTATGTTACAAAGTCTATTGTTGAACGATTAGCACTAAGCACTTTTGACGAAGGAGTTGTTAAAACTCCTTCTTTTACCAAATCGCATAGCCTTTTTATTGCATCTGACATCTCTACAGAATAACATTTCGCAATTTCTTCATCTGACAAATTTTTATTATTCAAAACCTTCTCTAAAATAATAGGATCATTAATTCGAGAAGACATTAGTAAATTAATGCTATCTAATTCCTTTTTGACTTGCAATTCAAGAAAATGCTGTAAATGTATAAAAATGTTTATGACGTTTTTTGTATAATCCGAACCATTCTCGTATTTATTATTTATTTCAGTTATATTTTGAGCATCATCATTATTGTTTAGTTTATCAGGATGATAAGTATCAAAGTATTCTGTTAGACCAATTATTAAAGAATAATACGCTGCATCTTTCTTGTAATTATTATCTAATAAATAATAATTACTGGAATCTTTTTTTAATGTTTCTAGATTAATCATCACACTTCCCTCAATAAATGTGTTGTTATAGTAGTTCCTCTATCTCCGGCATCAGATTATTCTTAAAATCATCGATTAAAGCCGTTCTAAACTTAAACTTTGGAAGGGCACCATCAGTTGATTCTTTATAGGCTGCATAGTCAGCTTTTTCCTTGAAGTTGTTCTCATTGGACATTTCACCGTTCTTGAAGTTGTATGCTTCGTATTTCACATCTTCAAAAGGTATGAGCCATTTGTCTGAGAATGCCTTTATCTCCTTATCAACAGCAGAATACCTCATCTCATTTATTATCACGGAGATATCTTTTCCAACATAGATATCCTTCTCGTTTTCAATCTCATCAAGAACCTGAACTATGATATCGCCAAGCCTTGGATTGGTCTGCGCATACTCTTTTACCATTTCCCTGATAAATGCAAGTTTTCTTTCAAAATCAACTTCGTCAAAATCATCTTCAGACTGATCCAGCGAATCGACAAAGCCCTGCAAAAGCTCAACAATATACTCAAAATCAATTCGAAGCTTTGAAAATGCGACAAAATCATAATCATCATTTACAGGAGTGCTGTCGGAATCATTATTATCCGGCTTATCTTGCTTAAATTCTTCCAATATATTCTTATAATGTCCGTAGTAATTTTCATAATCTGCTTCAGTAAAGCCTACCTGAGAGAGTATTTCCGGATCATAAGTAGAAAAAGCTCTTAGATGGGATAAGCTTCTGTCTACATCTCTAAATGCGTATATGAAGCGCTTTTTTTCTTTCTTTGAAAGACTTGTAACATCGTCCGGCAAAGGAGCCAATACGCGAAGAGTCTTCACTGACAGGACAAATAATTCCCTGATAGTATCATAGTCTTCAGAAATCGGGACTCCCTCTCCACCTCTTGAGTAAAGAACAAGCGCATCATTTATGGCTTTCTTGTATTCTTCAGGTCTTTGCATCGTTACGATTTGCCCGAACTTTTTCTTCTTATCAAAGATCCTGTTTGTTCTTGAAAAGGCCTGTATTATTCCCTGCGGGCTCATAGGAGGTCTGTCCATGAAAAGAGTTGAAAGGCACGGCGCATCAAAACCTGTAAGGAGCCTGTCTACAACAATGATAAGGTCAAGCTGCTGATCTCTGTTAAGGTATTTCTTTTCCTTCCTTGCAAGACGGTCATTTAAGTTGCTGTTATAAGCACCGATATTTTCAATATCATACTTTGTTCCAAACATCTCATTGTAGTCTTTTAAAGATGCTTTCATCTTATCCTGATTAACGGTTGAGCTTTCGTCATTCTCAGTAACAGAATATGTTATAGCAAATTTGGGGAAATCAGGAAGAGCTTTTCTTACATCCTCACTGATCGTAAGCTCGTCCTTTCCATCTTTTACATTGCGAAGAAGGCCATAATATTTCTGAGCCATAGCAATAGAGTCAACTGTGAGCATGGCTTCATAGGTCTGACCTTTTCCTTTTTCCATTCCAAGCTTTGTATAGGACTGATTAAGGATTATATCAAGGACTTTCCTCATATGTTTTTCAGATGAATAATATTTTGCAGCGTCTTCTTCAGACAGTCCTTTTGCACCAAAATGCTCTGTCATGAATCCAAGGACAGCTTCATCATGGATAGCTTCTTTAATCGTATAGCTGTGAAGACATCTTCCATAGAGCTGCTCTGTAGTTTGCGGAAGGTCGCCTTTAAGCTCATATTTGTTTTCTTCAAATATAGGTGTTCCGGTAAATCCATACCACAAAGAGTTATTAAAGAACTTCTCAAGCTCTCTTTTGGTAGAGGGAGTAACTGCTCTATGACATTCATCTACTACAAATGCAACTTTAAGAGCTCTTATCTTGTTATACTTAGGGGTACCTTCTTCAAGACGCTTATTTATCACGATCTGAAGTTTCTGACGGGTTGTTACTATCATCTGTCTCTGCCCGTCTGTAAGTCTTTTTATGAGCATGGATACGTTTTCAGTATCATCTACGTCAATCGTGTCATTTTCTGCATAAGACTGGAAAGCAAGCTTTGTCTGCAGGTCAAGGTCTTTTCTATCAATAAGGAATATTGTCTTTTCTATGGAAGGGATATCCATAAGAAGATTTCTAGTAGCCTTATAAGATGTCATTGTCTTACCTGAGCCTGTTGTATGCCAGATAAAGCCTGATTCACCGTGTTTAGAAGCTTCTCTCATGGATTCTATAGCATGTATCTGATATGGCCTTAATATAAGGAGCTTTTTCTTGTCATTATCCAAGACAACATACTTTGATACCATCTCATGCGCCTGCGGAATACGCAGGACTTGTTTAGTAAATTCGATATAGTCACTAACAGGGTGATTACCATGGTCAAGCCATCCGGATAAGAACTTTGAATTAAGCTCAGAGTCCCTTGCTGCAGCAAAATACTATGTATCAACTGCATTACTTACAACAAACATTTGAATATTAGAAAAAATCCCATGGAATTTACCTTCCTGGATATATTTCTTTATCTGTCTGTAGCCCTCAATATATGAGTGTTCTTTATTCTTAAGTTCAATATGGATAAGAGGGATGCCATTTATGAGAAGGGAAACATCAAATCTTCTGTTTCTGTCTCCTTCTTCTGATTCATCCTTAAATGAAATATACTGATTTATTACTTCATATACGCTAGATCCACCGGCGATATGCTCGTTGTTCATAACAACAAGATGAAGAGTCTCATTTCCTCTCTGGACATGGACATAGACTTTTCCGTTTTCGCCAACGAGCCATTTCCCTGCATCGTAAAATGAAGCATGGGAAATGTCGTTCTTTACTTTGGCAAACTCAGATTCTGATAAAGGAGTGTCATTAAGTTTCGCCTTATTATTCTGCTCCAAGATCTTCTTAAAATTTGCCCAAAGCTTTTCTTCCGTGTTAAGGTCAGACCTGTATGTCCACTGTGACTCATCACAGCAAAGCTGATCTATAAGCCTTTTTTCTAATGCAGATTCTAATTCAGCCATATCTCTTTTCCTTTTAGAGTTTTTTATTTTATTCTGAATCTTTGAATGTCATTATACGTATTTGATAGGGCTTCAATCCAATCACCCTGAAGTGCTCTTATAACATTGTCTGTTGCTGTTTTACTTAAATAATAGATTCTTAAATTTTTACGCCATTCGTCTAAATATACTTCCTTTTTTGCCACTTCAAATATCGCATTAAACAATTGCCCGATTTTATTGATGTCTTGATTGAGTTCAATTACTATTTTTCTCTGATATTTTAAATCCCCTCGGTAGTAGTCTTTACATACTTCTACTAATATGAGCATTGGACTGTAAGAATATTCTATGTTCATATCTGACTCCATTTTTTCAATAAAGTTATCAAATAATACATCACTAAAATAGTATTTTTGCCGTATGCCATCTCTTTCTATACTGAAAATCTCATTTTCATTATCACTAGGCAACTCAGTTGCACAGCTTAGCGGATGATATTTCTTATTCAGTTCGGTTATTTCATCTTTCGGACCAAGGTGGTATCCGGGAAGATAGAAATCAATATAATAACCAGATTTTCTGTCGAAAGTTTGCATATGACTTAAAACATATTCCAACGCTGATGGTTGCTTTCCGTTTGCAACCAAAACGCCTATAGTGACAGGTATATCCTGGTCCATATTATTAAGAATAGCATTGCTTATGTCTTCAAAAGTACGTACTGGCTTCATGGTATGATCCTCGCTTTCAAAAATTGTATCAAGTATTATTTTACAAAAAGATTCTGTAGCATATATTTTTTTACTTCTTTAATTTCATCACACTTACGCTGATGAAGAACGATAAGGTTATCGAGGGTTCTGAAATAATTGCCAATCTGTTTCTGCTCCTCTTTTGTTGGTAAAGAAATTGGAGTGTCGGATAGCTGCGTAATAGTATAATGTGCAATTGTTCCAACATGTGAAATACTTCCTAAATAACTTCTAAATGTCGGAGAAAAAAAGAATTCATAAATGAAATATGCATCAAATCTTCCTTGGTTTTTTATCCAAAGCAAATCCGCATCTTTAGTGTAAAGAGGCTCATTATTTGGCACAATAAAAGGATTTCCAACAGAGCCTCCACCTGTTACAAGCACGTCTCCCTCCTCGAGCTTTCCTGAGGCAGAGGATAATTTTTCATAAAGTTCTTTAGATATAAACGCCTTCTCATTCTCTGTTCCATTAATAGCAGACATGACATCACTTGATCTATAAAATGGAACTCCTGAAGGTGTCCATTCTTCTTTATGAACTCGTGAAGCAGATTTAAGTTCGGTTATTTCTCCAAACTTACGCTGTTCCCAATCGTCAATAAATCCAGTAAATCTTATTTCCGGTTTCTTCTCACCATTTTTAGGAAACATTTTTTGTAGCATATATTTTTTTAATTCTTTTGTTTCGTCGCACTTACGCTGATGAAGGGTGATAAGTTTATCGAGTTCTTTGAAATACTTTCCAATTACTTCTTGTTCATCATCTTCTGGAATCATAAACTCCATTTTTGAAAACATATAACCGGTAATCTGATTGATAGTTGCACCCATATTTTTTTCAATTTCTTTTTCGAATTGAGTAGTTCCGAGAAGTGCGTTTACAAATGAAGAATGTTCAGACCGTATTCCAGTCATAAATGCTCCAATAACAGTATTGGGCATATTTCCCTTTATTTCAGCATGTTTGCCAATAAGCGCACGAGAGCCATTTCTTACAACTACTATAATGTCTCCGTCTTTAACATTTTCAGCCGTAGCTTTTTCAGGGTTTATATATACATTATCGGCATCAACAACTTCACTATTTTTTACATTTGAAGATCTCAATACCAAAGTACCAGATTCCTGAACATCTGCCGGAGTATATGTCTGTCCATTATAAAACTCTACAAACTCCGGAAACTTACGCTGTTCCCAATCGTCATTAAATTTACCAAATCTTATGTTAGGTCTATTTGTCATTCTTATTTAATCCTATACAAATCAATTTTGTGGAAACATGTTTTGGAGCATGTATTTCTTTAATTCTTTTGTTTCGTCGCATTTACGCTGATGAAGGGTGATAAGGTTGTCGAGGTTTGAAAAATACTCTCCGATTTTAATCTGCTCATCTATAGATTTCGGCATAATCATATCCGTATCTTGGAGGGCTGACTTTGAAATTGAAGTAACCTTTATTCCCTGCATTAACGGTTTTAACTGGTTGTGATAAGCAGGAGAATTGATATAATACCCCAGGAACATCGGACCATATTTTTCCTTTGGACGACAAGCTATCGTATGAAGTCCTGACAGTAGTTTCAAACCTTTGGAACCCTGTATTTCTGTACATTTACCAACAGTATCATCCTCTGCTGTATCTGCAATTATAATGTCCCCATCTTGCAAAAAAGAGTTCTTAAACTTATCGGCTTTTGTATCATCAGATATGTACGGCAATTCTGTTTCGGAGGCATCAATATAGTCTCCAAACTTTATCAGCACATCACCGTAATGTACATTCTTTATGGTGCCACTTTCATAGTTCAATTCTGCCCTCGACAGGGTATTATTCTGCAATCCTTCAAAGACCGAAGAGAACTTACGCTGTTCCCAATCGCCAGTAAAACCTGAAAACCTTATCTCTGGCTTTTTCTCACTATTTTTCGGAAACATTTTATGGAGCATGTACTTTTTTAACTCTTTTGTTTCTTCACACTTACGTTGATGAAGGGTGATAAGGTTGTCGATACCATCGAAGAACTCTGATAATTTATCCTGTTCATCTCGATTTTTAGGCAAGCATATTTCAAATTTTCGTATGTTTTCCATACTTAACGCTGGCTGAGATGACGTAGCAATAAGCGGAAAAATAACGTGTCTATAAAAACTATCTGTACGCATATAATGGCTGATGAACTTAGGCGAATCATTACTCTGTACCCTTATTCTTGAAACATTTGGAGCAAGATAAAACCTGTCATTTTCCTTGATAATAGCCACTTCCCCGACTGTTCCGACATAGGTAAACATTATGTCATCAATAAATAATTTACTCCTGTTTAATTTTGCAAAATTACTGCCATCAATATACTTAACATCATCTAAAACCAACTGCCCATTTTTTATATTTAAACCTCTTAATGCTATTATGTTTCCCTCATCGGAATATACCACATGTTCTGTGAATTCAAACCCTGCCAGCTTAGTAACGTCAGCAATGTCTCCCAACTTACGCTGTTCCCAAACATTGGTAAAACCATTAAGTCGAACTTTTGGCTTATATCCCATATTTATCCCTCAATAACCTTCTTAAGGCTCCCAAAAGCTTCCTTTGTTTCATCGTCACTAAATGTAAGCTCTTCAAACATCTTTAAAAGCTCATCTGTAGAGCTCTTAATAGCAGTATTTGTTTCGCTCATTTCTTTTGAAAGCTGCTTTATATCAATCTGTTCCTCTTCTTCACTGGTATCAACGTATCTTGGGATATTAAGATTGAAGTCATTGTTCTGTATATCCTCATAAGATGCAAGATAGGCCTCTTTTTCAACGCTCTGCCTGTTTCTGAAAAGTTCAAGAACGTGATCTATATGCTCTTCATTCATCACATTCTGCTTCTTTTCTTTTTCAAACTGATTAGAAGCATCAATAAAAAGGACATCCCTTCCTTCCCTGTGCTTTTTAAGGACAATGATACATGTAGGAATCGAAGTATTGTAGAACATGTTTGAAGGAAGCCCTATAACTGCATAGATAGAACCGTTCTCAAGAAGTATCTTTCTTATAGTTCCTTCCGATGCGCCCCTAAATAGGACACCGTGAGGAAGCACGATAGCCATAGTGCCGTTGGGTTTTAAATGGTAAAAGCCATGCAAAAGAAAGGCATAATCTGCCTTTGATTTAGGTGCAAGAGCTCCACCATAGTCCATAAATCTCTCATCCTGCTTAAATCCGTCTGCCGCAGACCATTTTGCGGAGTATGGCGGATTCATTGTAACTACGTCAAATTCGGTCTCTTCATCTGTAGGCCAGTCGGCATCAAGAGTATCTGCGTTTCTTAAATGCTGATTTTCCGGCATAACTCCGTGAAGGAACATGTTCATCCTTGCAAGGTTATATGTTGAGGGCATAAGCTCCTGTCCATAATATTTTATATAGTCAGGCTCTTTAGAATAGTTCCTGCAGCTAAGCATAAGAGATGCTGATCCCATACATGGATCGTATACCTGCAGACCTTTCTTTTCTTCCTGCCCGGATATTGCAATCTTGCAAAGAATCTGAGCTGGTCCGTGAGGAGTATAGAACTCTCCAGCTTTTTTTCCTGTTTCAGATGCAAACTGACCGATAAGGTATTCGTATGCATTTCCAAGCACATCACCCTTAGTATTTACAAGGTCAGCATCTTCAAGAACCTTAATTAGGTCAGCAATTGTCGCACTCTGCTTCTGATCTCCGGCGCCAAGCCTGTTTGAATAAAGGTCAACATCAGCAAATAAGCTGTTGAACAGTTCATCTGACTCCTGAATACGGTTGAACGCTGCCTGCAGCTTTTCTCTATTAAATCTGTTATCCTTAGCTTGCTTAAGGATACTGATATATGTCATATCCGGTTCAAGCGTATAGTGAAGAGAATCTTTAAGCTCGCTCAAAAGATCATCCCTGTCAG
>JAEEGI010002741.1_pt1 | contig 42671 bp, 34 predicted proteins | sample 8958751 | NCBI WGS metagenome assembly JAEEGI01 (sample SAMN16246545, study PRJNA631951) | gut metagenome | biome: gut microbiome; feature: rumen; material: KS-attached | host: Bos | place: Iran: Karaj | collected 2018-10 | reverse complement strand
GTGGCAACGTCATCAGCGAGGAAACCGGTCTGACCCTCGAGAAGGCTACCCTCGAGATGCTGGGTACTGCCGAGAAGGTCACCGTCGACAAGGAGAACACCACTATCGTCAATGGTGCCGGCAACAAGGACATGATTGCTGACCGCATCGCACAAATCCGCGTCCAGATCGAGAATACCAAGTCCACCTACGACAAGGAGAAACTTCAGGAACGTCTCGCTAAGATGTCAGGTGGCGTGGCAGTCCTCTACATCGGCGCTCCCAGTGAGGTCGAGATGAAGGAGAAGAAGGACCGCGTGGACGACGCCTTGAGCGCCACTCGCGCTGCCGTGGCCGAAGGTATTGTTCCCGGTGGCGGCACCGCCTACATCCGTTGCCTCAAAGCCCTTGAGGGCATGAAGGGTGAGAATGATGACGAGACCACAGGTATCCACATCATCCAGCGCGCCATCGAGGAGCCCCTCCGTCAGATCGTCGCTAACGCCGGTCTTGAGGGTGCCGTTGTGGTGAATCGCGTGAAGGAAGGTCAGGGTGACTTCGGTTACAATGCCCGCACCGAGAAGTTCGAGAACCTGTTTGAGACGGGTGTCATCGACCCTGCCAAGGTGGCCCGCATCGCTCTGGAGAACGCTGCCAGCATCGCCGGCATGTTCCTGACCACCGAATGCGTCATCGCCGAGAAGAAAGAACCCGAACCCGCAATGCCCGCCGGTGGTCCCGGTATGGGTGGCGGCATGGGTGGCATGATGTAATCCCCCCTAGGCTGTTTCATAGCATTAAGTATTAATAGGTTATCCCCTGCAGACACTGAGCCGGCAGGGGATTTTTATAGTCGCTTGTCGTTAATTTCTATTCGGTTTTGTCAGCTGAATGTTCGCTCTTGATTTTTTTGATTTTCCAGCCGATGGCGGCGACAGCCATCGTTGTGAGGGGACTGAGGAGATTGAAAAAGCAATAGGGCAGATAGGTAAGAGTGGGGACGCCCAGCACGGTGGCCTGTGTCAAGCCGCAGGTGTTCCAGGGAACCAATACCGAGGTCACTGTCGCTGCATCCTCGCATGTGCGGCTCAGCAAGCGGGGCTCATAACCCTCTTTCTTGTAAACGTCACGAAACATGTCGGCGGTCAACACAATGCTGATGAACTGGTCGCCTGTCGTGAGGTTCAGGAAAATACCGGTGCCCACGGTGGACGACACCAGGCTAAAGCGGGTGCGAACAAAACTGATGATCATGCGTGTGATGCTCTCAATCATGCCGCTGGCAACCATCACTGCACCATAGCACATGGCGCAGATAATCAGCCAGATGGTGTTGAGCATGCCTGCCATACCGCCGGTGGATACCAAATCGTTAAGCGCGTCGAAACCGGTCTCGATAGCAGTTGAACCGTAATAGGTGATTGTCAAACCCTTGGCAAGCGCAGCAGTTGTGCCCAACGACGGGTCGGCGGCAATCTCGGTGAGGATGTGCGGCTGCAGGATGAGTGCCGTGATGCCTGCAAGAATCGATGAAGCGAAGAGCACAATCAGCGACGGCACCTTCTTGGCGATGAGGATTCCTGTGATGAGTGGCACCAGCAAGGTCCAAGCCGAGATGTTGAACGTCGAGGACAGCCCATGGGTATATTCCTCAACATGCAGTGCCCCCTCGTTGCCGTGTCCCAGTCCTGCAACCAGGAAAATGACAAGGGTAATGAGGATCGACGGGGTTGTGGTGAGTGTCATGTAACGGATGTGCTCGAAGATGTCCACACCCACCGACGAAGAGGCCAGGATGGTCGTGTCGCTCAAGGGGGACATCTTGTCGCCAAAATAGGCTCCTGAAATGATGGCGCCTGCAGTCCAGGCCTCGTTCACTCCTAAAGCGTGCCCGATGCCCAGCAAGGCCACTCCAATGGTGGCGACCGTTGTCCATGAGCTGCCCGAGAGCAGCGACACCAGGGCGCAAATCACGCAGGTGCTCACCAGGAAGAACTGAGGAGACAGAATCTGGACGCCATAGTAGATGAGCGTCGGCACCACACCACTGATCATCCACGAGCCCGACAGCATGCCTACAGTGAGCAGGATGAGCAACGTGACGGCAATGTTGCCGATGGCTTTGGTCATCTGCCGCTCAAACGTCTTCCAGGGAACATGATAGAAGACCATCGAAATCGTCACGCACACGGCCAGTCCGAGCAGCAAGGCAATCTGGCTGCCGCCGCTCAGCGAGTCGCTGCCGAACAACGCGATGACAATGCCTAGCAGGCCAATCAACACCGCAACGGGTATCATGGCCACTAGCGGATGAGGTGTTTTGCGCTCACTCATTTCTTTAAAGATTGGTTAGGGACTGCAAACTTAATCAAAAAAAACAGATTTGCAACAGTTCAGGGCAGGAAATCCCGTAGGATGCTTTTTTGAAAGGAGTGTTTGTCACTCGAAACGCATGGTGGCCGAGGGCTTGATGGTCGAGATGATGTGGCTGGCACCAAGCAGCGTGAGATAGGAAACAATGATGATGCCGACGTTGAGCAGAACCAGGTGTGTGATGCTCAACGAGATTGGCACATAGGGCATGTAATAGGCCGAAGGGTCTAGCCGCACGATGTGACAGTAGCGTTGCAACAAGGCCAACCCGATGCCGATGACATTGCCGATGATGAGCGCCTTGATGATGAGTTTTCCGGTCAGGTAGATAAAGATGCGGCGAATGGAACCATTGGTGGCCCCGAGTGCCTTGAAATTGCCGATGACGCGGATGCGCTCGAGCACGATCATCAACATGGCCGAGATGAGCGTGAAGGCTGCTACAATCATCATCAGGGTCAGAATGATGACCACGTTCATGTCCAGCATCTGCAGCCAAGCGAAAAACGGCAGGTTGTTCTGATGAGTGGTGGTGACGATGAAAAGGTTAGTGCTCTCGTGCTGCACCGTGCTTTCGGCAAGCAGTGAATAAAGCCTGTAGCCGTCGGTTTCCAGGTCGCTGGTGTTCTTCATGTTGACTGCCACATGGGTGCCCGTGTCGCCGTGCCAACCGTTCACCTGTTGAACGACGCTTGCCCCTCCCACGATATAGGCATTGTCAAAGGCTTCGAGATCGGTCTCGAAAACACCGCTGACGGTCATGTTTCTCACCTTGATTTTGTTGTCGATGAAATAGGTGAGCACCTTGTCGCCGGCATGGAGTTTGAGCCGGTCGGCAACGATTGACGAGATAGCGATTTGAAGGGAAGATGTGGTGTCGCTCACATTGGGAATATCCCCTTCAATCATTTTGGACTTGAGATATCTGAAATCATAGCCATGATCCACGCCACGCATGATGATTCCCATGAAATCCTCATCGGTCTTGAGGATTGCGCTCTTGTCGGCAATGAGGCTCACACTCTCGACAAGAGGTGCGAAATCATTGTCACTGGCTATTGCCTCGCGAATTTCTCGGCCATTGACAGTGGAATAGTTGTCATCAATGCCCAGAGCGGCGTTGGTGACTCTGAGGTGGGCATCAAGATGCATGATTTTGCCCGAAATCTCTCCTTTGAATCCCAAGACGATGGCAATCGATAGAATCATCACGACTACAGCAAGCACGATGCCCGTGAGGGCCACGGTAAGGCTCGGCGAACCCTCGTTACGTTCGTTGTTGAGCGTCATGCGCCGTGCTATGTACAGTTCGTGATTCATTGGCGGCAAAGGTACGAAAAAGTTTCGGTAGTGACACAAAATTTTGTATCTCATGTTTTTTGTGTTACCTTTGTAGGGGAAATAAACTCAAGATTGACATGAAGAGATTGATGCTTTTTTTTGCGGCGGCAGTGGCCTTGTCACTTGCCGTGCAGGGTGGGGTGGTCAAGTTGGCCATCCTGAGCGATGTGCATGTGACTCCTGGTAACGCTAACGAGGGAAAATTGCGTGAGGCGGTGGCCGAGATAAACGCTACCGACGTGGATGCTGTGATGTTGACAGGTGACCTCACTAATGAGGGCAGTGATGAACAGTTGACCAACATCAAAACCATCCTCGACGAGGTTTCCCATCCTTTTTACATCATTCCCGGCAATCACGAGAATAATTGGAGTCAGAGCGCCTGCAAGACCTTCAACGACCTGTGGGGGAGCGACCGCTTTGTCTTCACAATTGATCAACTGGTGGTTGTGGGTATGAACTGTGGCCCGTTCATGAAGATGGGCGACGGCCACATCAAGCAGGAGGATTTGCTTTGGCTCGACAGCACCCTGAACGTTATGGTCAAGCCCGGCATGCGTGTGCTAAGTGTGAATCACTATCCCATCCTCGATGATTTGGACAATTACCGCGCTTATGTCGATATCCTCAAGAAGTATCCTGTCATCACCCATCAGTGCGGCCATTACCACAGTTGGCGCCTGTATGAGACCGACGGCATCAACGGCCTGATGGTGCGTGCCCTGGACATGGGCGGCGGCAACTACGGCTACACGCTGATGACCGTTGACTTGGATCGTCAGTGGATTTATGTCTATAATAAGGTAATCGGCAAGAATCCCGAACAGATTTATGCTTACCACATCAATCTGGACTACTACACTCCCGTCACGGCACAAGAGCCCCATGCGGTACCTGCCGGATTTGAAGTGAAGCGCATTGTGGCCGACAATGCTTCGATTTTCACCCGCGTGGGTGTGGATAACAAGTGTCTTTATTTTGGTAACTCGTTGGGCTATTGCAAGGCAGTGGACAAGCAGACTGGGGCTTTGCGTTGGCAATACAAGACGGGTGCGATGCTCTTCTCGCGCCCTGCCGTGAGCGATAAGTACGTTGTCTTGCCCACGAGCGACAAGCGCCTGATTTGGCTTGACAAGAAGTCTGGCAATGCTAAGTGGCAGTATGATGCTGCCGGACCTTATGTCGCTGACGGTGTCCTGCGCGATGGAGTGCTCTATCAGGGCGGATTCAAGACTCTCCAGGCTTGGGACGTGAAACGGCACAAATTGCTTTGGCAGTACAACGACATCAACAACTACTGCCAGGCAGCCCCTGTTGTTGATGGCAGTGACGTCATCTTCGGCGCTTGGGACACCTATCTGCGTTCTCTGGACCGCCGCACGGGAGCCTTGCGTTGGCAGTGGAACAATGAGCGAAACGTCAACCTCTATAGTCCTGGCAATGTGGTGCCTGTGGTGACTCCCGATCGCGTGGTTATTGTCGCTCCTGACCGTTTCTCCACTGCCCTCGATCGACGCACAGGCCAACAATTGTGGCGTGAGAAAAACGACAACAAAGTGCGTGAGAGTCTGGGACACAGTGCCGACGGCAAAGTCGCTTATGCCAAGACGATGGACGGCACACTCGTCGCCATGAGCACCGGTGGACAGTACGAACACTTGTGGACTGTGGACTTGGGCTTTGGCTATGAGCATGCTCCCTGTATTGTGTTGGAACATGACGGATACATCTATTGTGGTTCGCGCCGCGGCATGCTGGCCGTGGTCAATGCCGATACACATGAGTTGTTCTTCACCTATAAGCTTGGCTCTAGTGAAATCAACGGTTTTGAAGTCGATGAGCAAGGTAATGTCTTCTGCTCACTGATTGAAGGCACCATCTGGAGAATCAGTCATTGATGGTTTCATTGTAATACAAGGGCGCCTTGAACGCTCAGGTCATGATAGGGAATCTGCAGACTGTCGCACTCGCTGCGCAGTGTGGCTGCATCGTGAAGGGCCCCTGAGATGACCAGTTGGTCAAATCGGTATAATTCTTTCAGTTTCGCTGATGTGCCATGAAAGCGCTTGGTCACGAGAACAAGATCGAGCGCCAGTGGCTTATCTGTGTGCATCCGTTTCCACTTGCCACTGCCCACGGCCATTAAGCGCTGTCCCATCAGGTGAGCATAGGGCGGTTTGAACAGGGCACCGTCGGCTCTTAAACTGTCGCCTGTAGCGATGAATTGCAGTTTGTCAATGCTGTGTCGCGCCAAGAACCCGGAATAATAGCGTGAAAAGGCAGCAGAATCGGGCTCTTCATCATCAGGAGTCCAAACATAAGCCATGTCCCCTGAGTAATATAAAACCGGTGTAGAGGAGAATGAATTGAAGATGACGATGCCTTGCCGTGGCGTGCGGGCATCCACCCAGACTGAATGGGTCAATAGAATGACCAGTGCCGCACCTGCCGCCAGCAGATAGCGGAACTCACGGCGATAGAGCCAAACGGCAACAAATGTCATGATCGCAAACCAGACAATCACACCAAACGTGCTCACATAGACCCCGTTCACATGTGAAAGCGGCATGCTGTTGACCGCGCCAGTCGCCCAACGGATATAGCGATAGATAATGTTGACTGACCAATCGAGTGCGGCCCAGTGCATGCCGGCAGCCGTTACCAGCAGGAAAAGTGCGCCCAGGACCATGAACACGGGCAAAACAGGCAAAATCATCAGGTTGGAGACGACTGACAAGAACGAGATGGTGTGGAAGTAGTGGGCTGTCAGTGCGATGGTGGACAACATGGCAACCAGCGAGGTGATAATGGTAGTGGCGAAGTAACTGCAAATCCTGGGACTGTCCTTGAGCGATTCGGGATGTTGGGCTAGCATGAGAACAGCGGCCACCGTGATGAAACTCAACTGGAATCCCACTTGATAAAGCGCCGATGGCGTGAAGATGAGGATAATCAACGCTGCTATGCCCAACGCGTTCAAGGAAACCGATCGCCTGTAGAAGATGACAGAGGCAAATACAAATCCGATCATGATTGTAGCGCGAACAACACTTGGGGACAATCCTGTGAAGAAGGCAAATAACGCAATGGCAGCCAGTGTGATGACAAGACGCAGTTTCTTGAGGCGAAGGTAATCCAGCGGAAAGAGCAACCACCATATGATGAGAGCGATGAATCCCACATGAAGGCCACTCAATGCCAACACATGGGCTACGCCTGCAGCCGAGAACTCTTGCCGAGTCGATTTGTCAATCAGGCTGCTGTCGCCCAGCAGCAGAGCAACGAGGAACTGTTGTGCGCCAGATGAGAGGCTTGAGTTGAAGACCATAAGCCGCAGTCTGTGCCTGACCTCTGCCATGCGGGAAGTGAAAGATGAGCGGTGCCCGATGACTGTGACTTGTTTGACGGGCAGATGCTGCTGGTAGCGAATACTCTTGTTGTCAAGCAGATATCGGGCATAGTCCATCTCGTCAGGATTACCCATCTTGCTGACCTCAATGAGGTTGGCCTGCCAAGCAACAACGTCGCCCGCTCGCAGGTTATAGTCACAGCCACGTGTAGAGACGAAAACCCTGCATGGCGGTAATTCCTTATCAGTTATCTCAATGAAAAGGCGGGTCGAAAAATCAGTGAAACTCAAGTCCGAAATCACTCCTGTGAGGATCCTACCTGATTTTTGTTCATCGGTGAGATGTGGCGGGCAGTGAATCATCGCCGCAATCCACCCTAGCGTTAAAGCGCTCGTTGCGAGTGGAATAATAAAGTATTGTCGCCATCGCAACCGTCTGGCGGGAGATTTTGAGAGGAATTCAAGTGTCAGATAGGCTGCTGCCGAACCAATCAAGATTGTCAGTGGTGCCCACCAGCAATGCCACAACCGGTGTAAAACAATGCCCATAATAAAGGGCACAAGGATGCGTAATACCGGTATTGAGGAAGGCAACGCGTTCATCACCGTTAATGAAGAAAGCAGGGATCAATCATCGGTCATTGTCCAGATCTCGTAAGAGTCAAAGGCTTGCAACAGCAACATCTCGATACCGTTTTTGGTCTTGGCGCCATAACGTGCGGAATTCTTCATGAACAGCGTCTCCTCGGGATTATAGATGAGGTCATAACAAAAGTGGTCCTTGGTCAAGAAACGGTAGGGGAAGTCAGGGCATTGGTCATCGTCGGGATATTTGCCCAGAGGGGTGGCATTGATGATGATGCTGTATTTTGCAACCATCGCGCGAGTGATTTCCTCATAGATGAGTGTGTGCTCTGACTTGCGACGGGAAACTAACTGAACGTTGATGCCGTTGCGCCGCAGGGCCGCCGAAACCGCCTTGGCAGCACCTCCGGTTCCAAGCACCATGGCGCTGTCACGTTGCGGGGTGATGATACCGTCAAGCGTCTTCTCAAACCCTGCCACATCGCTGTTATAGCCCTTGAGGTGGAGCGTGTCAGGCGCTCCCTTGTCGCGGATGAAGCGGATAACATTTACCGCGCCGATATCGCGAGCGTCCTCATCTAGGGAATCCAGATAGGGGATGACTGCCTCCTTGTAGGGCGCCGTGACGTTCAATCCATTCAGGTTGGGGTACTCGGCTATGACCTCCATGAGTTGTCCGATGTCCTGAATCTCGAAATTGATGTATTGTGCGTCGATGCCCTCGGCCATGAACTTCTGGTTAAAGAAGTCCTGGGAGAAAGAATGCACCAGCGGAAAGCCGATGAGGCCATAGATGTGTTTGAAAGCATGTGGAGATTTCATTTCTTTCAGTTTTTTGGGGGAGGCGGCAGCCTCGCGGATTTCTGGAAAACCTGTAACTCGCTGCAAAAATAGTGACAATTATCAGAATTATGACCGAAAATGGCGTTTTTTTTAAGGTAAAAGATGTCAAGTGAGGCTTTCTAGTGCTTAAAATACCGTAAAAATTGAAAAAAAGACCGCTCACTTACAGAACAAATTAGTAACTTTGCCGTTTATAATCATGTAACGATTGAATAAGAATGATGAAGAAGATATTCACCAAGAACGTCAAGATAGGGCTCACCGTGCTATTGGGTCTGGTGTTGCTTTATTGGGGCATCAACTACTTGAAGGGCATAAATCTGCTCAAACCTGCCAACTATTATTATACCGAGGTGGAGAGCACCGAGGGCCTGTTGCAAGCCGCACCGATTACTGTAAACGGATTCCAGGTGGGTCAAGTGCGCGAGATCAACTATGACTACAGCAAGAACAAGATTACCTTGATGTTGACTATGAACAAGGAGATGAAGGTTCCCGAGGGTAGCACCATCAGTCTGGTGTCTGGATTGCTCGGAGGTGCCTCGCTCGAGTTGAACCTGGGTAGTGGACCTGCCATGAAGTCGGGAAGTCAGATCCCCTTGAGCGCAACTCCCGGCTTGATGGACCATGTCAAGGACAATGTGATGCCCATGGTCACCGACATGCTCCCGAAGGTGGATTCCATCATCAACAACGTGAATGGGCTGACCGGGGATCCTGCACTTGCCGCTGCGCTGATGCGACTGGATGCCATCACGAGGCAAATTCAGATAAGTGCACAACAGTTGACAGTGCTCATGAACGGCTTGAACCACAGTGTGCCCGGAGTAATGAATAACGTGAATGGCATCACCAATAATTTGACTGGAGCCACCGGCAACCTTACTGATTTCTCAGAGTCACTCAAGCAGATGCCTCTTGACTCGACCATCAACACGCTGAATGCCACACTCGCCAATCTGCAGGCCTTGAGTGAACAACTCAACGACAAGAACTCCACTCTGGGCAAGGTAATGAATGACCGAGAACTGTATGACAACGCCAATCACGCCATCGCTAGTCTGGACTCGTTGTTGATCGACATCAAGGCGCATCCCAAACGATATATAAATGTGAAAGTCTTCTAATGGGATGCTAACCACTTCACTGTCAATCCGAGCAGGTGGCACAAGCCACAAAAACCGGCTCGGGAAACAGGCAAAAAAACTCTATTTGGACTCATTCTAAATAGAGTTTTTTTTGAAAATTATGGTTTTCGGGATTTGCAAAATCAAACCCTTGAAATAACAGCCATTTGCGAGTTTAGTAATCGAAATAGCTAAAAAGAGGAATAATCGTAAGATGCTGATTATTAGTGCAAAAAACAAATCGCATTGTCTGAAATTGTCAAAATTGAGCAACTGGAATGTAACCCTTTGTATTTCAATAATGTTACACTTGAAATGAATTTTCCAAATTTTTTGAGCACTTTTTTTAAAGAAAATATTGGCCGAAATTTGTACTGCTAAAAGCACGATTTAAAACAACCATTACTAATAAGACATAAGAGTAAAATGATTAGCGTTACACAACAGTGGAACCGTTGCCTTGCCGTCATTAAGGCCAACCTGCCAGCCGAACAGTTTGATGTTTGGTTCGCTCCCATTGTTGCCGTTGATTATGACCATGAAAACAGTCGTGTGACGCTCCGGGTGCCCTCGCGCTTCTTTGCTGAGCAGATTGAGGGACGATATATCAGCATCCTGTCGATGGCCTTGAAAGAGGTCTTCGGGGAGAATGTCAAGCTCACCTATAAATTTAATGTGGTAGGGCACGACGACAGCAGTGCCGTCGAACTGGCACGCGACAACTCGAGTGCGAAGCTCAAGCAGGAGCTCAAGATCCGCAAGCCTCGTGTCGCCAACCCGTTTGAGCAGGATGACACCCTTGATGACATCGACCCGCAGCTCAACCCCAGATACACCTTCGAGAATTATTGCAGCAGCATGAGCAACAAGCTCGCGCTGAGCATCGGCCAAGCCATCGCCGAGCATCCTGAGGTCAAGACCTACAATCCCCTGTTTGTCTTCGGCACGACCGGTGTGGGCAAGACACACCTCTTGCAGGCTATAGGAATCAAGCTAAAGGAGAATAATCCCCGCATGCGGGTGCTTTATGTCTCATCGAGGGTCTTTGAGAGCCAATACACGACTGCTCGCATTCAAAACAAGATCAACGACTTCATAAATTTCTACCAGAGTATTGATGTGCTCTTGCTTGACGATATCCAGTTCTTTGCTGGCAACAAGCCGGGCACGCAGAACACGTTCTTCCACATCTTCAACCACCTGCATCAGCATCAGCGCCAGCTGGTGATGTCGAGCGATTGCCGTCCGAGTGAGCTCGATGGCATGGAGACCCGACTGCTGTCTCGCTTCAAGTGGGGCATGACGGTTGAGTTGGAGAAACCCGACTATGAACTTCGTCGCAAGTTCCTTGCTATGAAGGCTGCTCAAGACGGGCTCAACATCAGCGAAGAGGTGCTGGACTATATTGCGACCAACGTCAGCGAGAGCGTTCGCGAACTGGAGGGCGTCATGGTTGCCTTGCTGGCACACGCTACAATGCTTAATCAAGACATCACGATTGATTTGGCCCGCAGCATCATTGGCAACACTGTCAAAGTGAGTCAGAAACAATTGACCTTTGAGTCGATTGCCGAGACTGTTGCCGATTACTACAACCTGTCAACAGAACTGATTTATGGAAAGTCGCGCAAGCGCGAGATCAGTGACGCCCGTCAATTGGTGATGTATCTTGCCAAGAAGGAGGCCCAGATGTCATCCCCAAGCATCGGCGCCAAACTGGACCGTACCCATGCCACTGTGTTGCATGCCTGCATCCAGATTGAGCAACGCATGTCGATTGAAAAAGATTTCTCACGTGAAGTACAGGCGATTACTGCCAGCCTGACTCAATAGCTTTAGTCAAGAAAATCGAGAATTGGGGGTGGACTTGCGGCTGCGGGTTCACCCTTAATCAATTGATGCCGGTTTGCATCCGACTCCTTTGTTGTAAGCATTATAGCAATTGCAGGGCAATGTGGGCACATGCTTCGGCATCGGCCAGGGCATGGTGATGATTACGGAGGTCGAATCCGCAGTAGGCGGCAACAGTGTCCAGTTTGTGATTTGGCAAGTGTTTGAGAAGCCGCCGGGCGGCAATGCAGGTACAGTAGAAATCATAGTCCGGATAATCCATCTGGTAACAGCGGAAAACCGCTTTCAGACAGTTCTCGTCGAAGGCCTTGTTGTGAGCAACAAGAGGCAGCCCGTCGATGAGCGGTTCAATCTGTGCCCAAACGTAGGGAAATACTGGGGCGTTATCAGTATCGTCGTGTCCTAGACCGTGAACACGCTGGCACCAGTAGCTGTAGTAATTGGGTTCGGGTTGGATGAGAGAGTAGAATGAATCCACGATTTCTCCTTCTCTCACAACGACCACTCCTACTGAGCAAACGCTGGTGCGTTCTCTGTTGGCGGTCTCGAAGTCTATGGCTGCGAAGTTTTGCATATCATTTATAATGTGTTACCATGAAAGGAAGCATGCCATGAGCCTAGTCGTTGTAGATACTGCTCATGCTCCGGGTCATGCTGGCAATGATGGAGCGCAACGAGGCGGGTTCAAGCACTTCAATTTCATCACCCATCGAGAGAAGCTCCATCAAGAAGTCGTACTCGGGACACAGGTGATAAGTGAACGTGCTGTATTTCAATGTCCTGTCAACTTCCTGCTGGGAATGGTGCAGGGGTAGGGAACGCAGATAATTGGCCTGTGTCGCCTTTGCACGGATTTTGATGTCCTTGGAAGTCTCACTGCCCATCATCACCCCGTAATTGTTCTTGAAGAAAACCGTTGGAGAAAAGTCGGCCGGTATCTCGAAAGTCGCATTTTGCCTTTCAATGCCGATGATGCGGTCAAGCGCATAGGTGCGGATGGCATGCCGCGTAGTGCTGAAGGCGACCATATACCAGCGCTGCTTGAACAATTTGACACAATAGGGATGAACATCATAGGTGCTGGGACTGTCGTGCCAAAACCCCTGATAGGTAATGGTGATGACATGATTATCCTTCATGGCATCTAACACCTCGGGCAGATAGTGCTGACCAGACGGCACATTCTCCAGCAAGATGCGATCCTTGAGCGTGATATTGTGCATCAGTAGCTGGCTGACACCAATTGTGTCGATGAGCCAGTTGCTCAAGTCATGGCCATGAAGCACCTCGGGGTTGGCGATATAATAGCGGTATCCGCCACGGCGCTTGCACTCGATTTCCACATTGAACTGCTGGTTGATAGCAATGCGCCACTTGTGGAACGTGCGAGGCAGCAGCTCTAAGCCCTCGCTCAGATACAGGTTGTCCTTGCGTATCCATTCCTGGTTGATTTCTTTGAACGTCAATCCCGTGTCTCCGGCTTTGCGGACCGTATTCATGAGCCAGACATACTTGTCGATGATTCTTGCCATGAGTCTCTGATGTTGATAATTAAAGTGCAAATATAGTGAAAACATGTGAATTTTCGGGTCACATGTTTGAAAAATGAAGAAAAAAACGGGATAAAGAGAGGTCATTTTAAACATTTTATCTTCAGCGGAGTCAAAAAGTGCGCAAATCCCGCCGTGGATTAAAAAATAATGAGTATTTTTGTAGGTTAAACCTAATGTCGTGGCATTCGTGCTAGCCTGGGGCGGAAAGATAGCCTGCAGTGCGGTGCCCGTAACAGATTTAAAACGTAAAAATACAAATGGACAACGATCGAATTTTAGAGATCAACATTGAGAACGAAATGAAGTCCAGCTACATCGATTATTCGATGTCGGTCATCGTTTCGCGTGCGCTGCCCGATGTGCGCGATGGCTTCAAGCCAGTGCACCGCAGGGTTCTCTATGGCATGGACAAGTTGCGCAACTACTCCAATGCCCCTTACAAGAAGTCTGCCCGTATCGTGGGTGACGTCCTCGGTAAGTATCATCCCCACGGCGACTCGTCGGTTTATTTTGCCATGGTTCGTCTGGCCCAGGAATGGGCAATGCGTTACCCGCTTGTTGACGGTCAAGGTAACTTTGGTTCGGTTGACGGTGACAGCCCTGCTGCCATGCGTTACACCGAGGTGCGTCTTGACAAGATGGGCGAGAGCATGATGGAGGACATGGACAAGGACACCGTGGACTTCGTGCCGAACTTCGACAACACGCTTGAAGAACCTTCAGTATTGCCCACACGCATTCCTAATCTGCTTGTCAATGGTGCCACGGGTATTGCCGTCGGCATGGCTACCAACATGGCGCCCCACAATCTGGGCGAGTGCATTGATGCCTGCTTGGCCTTGCTTGAGGATCCCGAGATGGAAGTGAGTGACCTGATGAATTACATCAAGGCTCCCGACTTTCCCACGGGCGGTATCATTTACGGCTATCAGGGTGTGAAAGACGCTTTCGAGACCGGTCGCGGACGCATAGTTGTGCGTGCCAAGGCCGAGATAGAGACCGAGCACAACCATGATCGCATTGTGGTCAACGAGATTCCTTACAATGTCAACAAGAAGGACCTCATTGAGAACATTGCGCGTCTGGTCGAGGAGAAGAAGATCGAAGGCATTGCCGACATCAACGATGAGAGCGACCGTCACGGTATGCGCATCGTCATCGATGTGAAGAAGGATTTCAATCCCAACGTGCTGCTCAACAAGCTCTACAAGATGACTGAATTGCAGTCGTCATTCAGTGTCAACAATGTGTGTCTGGTTAACGGACGTCCCATGCTGCTCAATCTCAAGGAGCTGCTGCACTACTTCCTGGAGCACCGTCACGAGGTGGTCATCCGCCGCACACAGTACGACTTGAAGAAGGCCCAGGAACGTGCCCACATTCTTGAAGGACTCATTATTGCCAGCGACAACATTGACGAGGTGATTGCTATCATCAAGAGCAGTGACTCGACCGAGCATGCTATCCAGCGACTGTGTGAACGTTTCAGCCTCACCGAGGTGCAGGCACGTGCCATCGTCGAGATGCGCTTGCGTCAGCTCACCGGCTTGGAGCAGGAGAAACTCCACAACGAGTTGGCCGAGGTGCGCAAGACCATAGAGCACTTGCAGGCGATTCTTGACGATCCTGCCGAGTGTCGCAAGGTGATCGAGCAGGAACTTATCGAGGTCAAGGAAAAGTTCGGCGACGAGCGACGCACACAAATTGAATATTCCAGCGAGGAGATGAACGCTGAGGACTTCTACAGCGACGATCCTATGATCATCACCATCTCTCACTTCGGTTATATCAAGCGCACCCCGCTCAAGGAATATCGTGCACAGGCACGTGGTGGCGTCGGTGCCAAGGGTAGCGACACACGCGATGAGGACTTCATTGAGTATGTCTATGAAGCCACTAACCATAACTACATGCTGTTCTTCACCGCAACCGGACGCTGCTTCTGGCTGCGCGTGTTCGAGATTCCCGAAGGCACCAAGAACAGCAAGGGACGCGCTATTCAGAACCTGCTCAATCTGGATGCCGAAAACCGTATCATGGCATTCGTCCGTGCAACGGCATTGACCGATCCAGAGTACAACCAGTCACATTATATAGTATTTGCCACCAAGAACGGTATCGTGAAGCGTACGAGCCTGAGTGCTTACTCGCGTCCGCGTGCCAATGGAGTGCGTGCCCTCAATATTGCCGAGGACGACCAGCTCGTTGGTGCTATCTTGACCGAAGGCGACAGCGAGGTTATCCTGGCCAACAGCAAGGGCTATGCAATTCGCTTTGCCGAGACTAAGGTCCGTGCGATGGGACGCACCGCTACCGGTGTCAAGGGTATGACATTGAGCGAGGGCGACGAGGTCATTGGCATGATTTGCATGCGTGCAGGCACCCGTGACGATGTGCTTGTCGTTTCAGAGCAGGGCATGGGCAAACGCAGCGCCCTTGAGGATTACCGCGTGACCAACCGTGGCGGTAAAGGTGTTAAAACAATTAACATTACCGCCAAGACTGGCAAGCTTATTGCAATTAAGAATGTGAATGACGGTAACGACCTTGTCATCATCAACAAGAGCGGCATCGCCATCAGACTTAAGGTTAGCTCGCTGCGTATTGTGGGACGTGCCACACAAGGTGTAAGGCTCATCAACCTCGAAAAGAAGAACGACGAGATAGCAAGCGTTTGCAAGGTGGATACCGAACCCGAGACAACCGATGAGGAAAGCGTACGCGACGCCTTCAATGAGAATTTAAATGAGCAATCCGAGATAATTGAAAATACTGAGAACTCTGAAAACGTAGAGAACTCAAACGAATGACAAAAAACAAACATTATAAACTACTTTAATTGTTAATTAAAATGAAAAAGATGATTCTTTTCGGCGCAGCCGCCATCATGATGGCGTTTAGCGCATCGGCTCAGATGAGCCTCGTGAAAGACCTCGCCAAGAAGGCGGCATCAGCCAACCCGATGGATTTGATGGAAGTGATGGATAAAATTCAGCCTGCTTTTACCAATCCCGAGTCAGCCAATGACGTCCTTACATGGTACACTGCTGGTAAAGCCGCATTCGGTTTATATGACAAGATGTATGAAGCATCGATTCTTCAGCCCGATGCCGCAGATCCCGAGATGATGGGTGCTGCAGTTCTGTCTGGATATGAGTATTTCTTGAAGGCTTTGCCTCTGGACAGTGTCCCCGAACTTAACAAAGATGGTTCCTTCAAGCTGAACAAAGATGGTAGCAAAAAGGTTAAAACCAAGTTTAGCAAGGATATTATTAGTAGCTTGGTTGGTCACATCAATGATATCGCACGTGTAGGTGATGCTTGCCGTGAGGGTGAGAAGTGGGATCTTGCTGCTGCCGCCTATGGTTACTTTGCCGATATGGCTTCATCTTCTTTCGCCAAGAAGAACAATCTTGAATATGCCGACAGCACGATCGCCGAGGTTCGCTTCCTGCAAGGATTCTCACAGTATTTCAATAAGGATTATGCTGATTGCTATGAGAATTGCACCAAGGCATTCAAGATGGGATATGACAAGAATAATATTGTTGGATACATGACTTCATCTTTGGCCAACCTTGTACAGGATATGATCGACAAGAACGAGTATGACAAGGCAAACAAGTTCATTGACGATGCTCTCAAGAATGATCCCGACAATGGTACCCTGTATGACATCAAGGGCTTCACTGCCGAGTTGGTCGATGGTCTCGATGCCGCTCTGCCCTTCTATCGCAAGGCTGCTGAGGTGGATCCCAACTACGCTAACGCCTTCTTCGATGTTGGCCGTTGCCTCTACCTGAAGGCTCAGCAGATTATTGATGATAATCCCAACGCTACTAACAAGGAACTGGTTCCCAAACTCAAACCCATCTATGACGAGGCTATTCCGTTCCTGAAGAAGGCCACCGAGCTTGATCCCGATAACACCAAGCCCAAGAGTGTCCTCGATGATATCCTCTACAAGTTTGAGGTAATGGGAGTGAAGTAATCAAGAATTAATGATCAACGTATGCCGGGCGGTGAAGTATCAACATTTCACCGCCCGCGCTATACCCACAGGGTGATTTTTTGCTCCTTTTGTGAAAAAAGAGTAATTTTGCGGCTCAATTCATTAAGGATACTGAATCGTGAAAAGAATTTCTATAATATGTGTGTCGATGGCAATGGTTGCATTCAGTGTTTGCGGCCAGCATTTGGCTATCGACGAGGCTCGCAAGGCCATCACTGGTCTGACGATGACTGTTGACTCTTATAATAAGGCGTTCAATAAGCTTGCGCCGGCACTCACCCATGAAGAGACACGCAATCGCGCTGAGACTTGGGCGCTGGCCAACCGCATCAAGATCGAGCAGTATGACAAGTACATGGACAATGTGCGTGTGGGCAAGAAGATTGATGCCAAGAAAATGGGCTATTGTCTGATTGATGCCTATGATTACAGTCTCAATGCGCTCAAACTAGACACCATCCATATCCTCGACAAAAAAGGACAGCCGGTCATCGACAAGAAGACCAAACGCCCCAAGGTGAGGACAAAATACAGCAAAGAAGTGGTAGATCGTTTGGTGGAGCACCACGACAGCTATCGCATCGTTGGCAGTGAACTCTACAATGTCAAGGATTGGGACGGAGCCTATAAGGCTTGGGATTATTATTGCACGATGGCGGCTCGCAATGATGACCGGCGATGGGCGAAACCCGATTCTCTTGTTGCCGAGGCCCGCTTTTATCAGGCAATTGCCGCATGGCAAAAGGCCGACACCATCGATGCCGTGAGGCTGTTCAGCATTGCGCGTCACATGGGTTATAACCACAAGGAAGTCTATGACTATGCGTTAGTATGCCTCAGTGGGCTGGGTAATGAAGAAGAGGTGGTTAATCTCGCTCAAGAGGCCTATTCCATCTATGGCACGAGTGATCCTCAATACATTCGCATTCTCATCAACGACTTCATTGCACACGATGAGTATGAGTGGGCAAACGAACTGATAGATAAAGCCATTGCCGCTAATGACAGGGACGATGAGTTGTTTAACTTGAAAGGCCTTGTGGTTGAAAGCTACAAGGGCATATATGAGGCGTTGCCTTATTATCAGCGCTGCATTGAGTTAAACGACAGTAATGCCTTGGGACAGTTCAACGTGGGACGCTTTTTCTACAACAAGGCCATGGAAACTCGCCAAAACAGCCACCTCTATGGAAAGAAACTGGCCAACCTGGTAAATCCCATATATCGCGAAGCATTACCATATCTGGAGAAGTCCTACGCCATTAATCCACATAACCCTGACTTGATAAATGCCCTGCGCGATATCTACTATAAGTTGGGTGAGGCCGACAAACTCCAGTCTATTGAATCAGCCCAATAGTGCCACCCGTATCTAGACGGACATACAGGCTCAAAAACAACAACTTGGACAGTATCACTTTATCGTGATTGCTGTCCAAGTTGCTTTATTATCTGGGTTATCTGAATATCAGGGTTTGCGTACAATACCGCGCTTGCTGCCGCGCACGAAATCGATGATGACATCACGCTCGGGGCTGGCTGGCAGTTTCACGGCCTCCTCAAGCGACTGAGTGATGTTCAGTCCCGAGTCATAGATGGTGCGATATACGTCGGCAATAGCATCAATCTGTTCGCTTGTGTAGCCGCGACGATGCAGACCCACTTTATTCACGCCCTCATAGGCGATGGGGTAGCGTGCTGCCATGCAATAGGGTGGAATGTCCTTGTTGACCAGGGCTCCGCCTTGAATCATGACATGGCAACCGATGCGTGTGAACTGGTGCACCAAGGCACCGCCACCGATGATTGCCCAGTCGCTCACTTCGACTTCACCGGCCAGTTGTGAGGCGTTTGACATGATGATGTGGTTGCCCACAACGCAGTCATGCGCCACATGGCAATAGGCCATAATCAGGCAGTTGCTGCCCACAACGGTCTTCCCTTTCGAGGCAGTGCCGCGATGAATAGTGACAAACTCGCGGATAACGGTGTTGTCCCCAATGATGGCTAATGTATCTTCGCCCTGGAATTTCAGATCTTGAGGCACGTCGCCAACCACGGCATTAGAGTGTATGTGGCAGTTCTTGCCGATGCGTGTGCCGTTGCGTACGACGGCTCCGCTGTCGATGATGGTGCCGTCGCCAATTTCCACATTGGCATCAATGGTCACGAAAGGACCAATTTTTACGTTTTCCCCGATTTTTGCGTCAGGGTGTACGACGGCAAACTGATGAATATCCATGTTGTAATTTTGTTTTTAGTTTCTGGTTTTAAGTCCCTAGTCCTTAATGCCCTTAGAGTCCCCTAAAGCCTATTCCTGATTCTTGACAATTTGTGCCATGAACTCGGCTTCGGTGACAATTTTTTCGCCCACAAATGCATAGCCCTTCATCACGGCGGTGCCGCGGCGGATGGGTGTCATCAGCGACAAGTGGAAGATGAGCGTGTCGCCTGGAACTACCTTGCTGCGGAATTTCACATTGTCGATTTTCAGGAAGTAGGTGGAATAGTTCTCCGGGTCTTCAACGCTGCTCAGCACAAGAATGCCGCCCACTTGGGCCATCGCCTCGACCTGCAGCACACCCGGCATAATCGGCTCATGCGGGAAATGTCCTTGGAAGAACGGCTCGTTGGCAGTCACGTTCTTGATACCAACGATGTGTTTCTTGCCCTTCTCGATAATCTTGTCCACCAGGAGCATGGGATAGCGGTGGGGCAACATGTTGCGTATCTGGTTGATGTCATAGAGTGGCTCCTTGTTGGGGTCATAGATGGGGGCCTGAACATTCTGGTAGCGCAACTCTTGCCTGATTTTCTTGGACAGCTGGGTGTTGATGGTGTGCCCGGGTCGGGTAGCAACGATGCGGCCCTTCAATGGACGTCCAATCAATGCCAGGTCTCCCAACACATCCAGCAGTTTGTGGCGTGCCGGTTCATTCTTGAATGCCAACGGCTTGTTATTGAGATAGCCCAACTCATTGGCATCTTTGTGAGGCACGTTCATCACGTCGGCCATGTGGTCCAGATCCTCCTGTTTCATGGGCGAGTCATAGATGACGATGGCATTGTCCAAGTCACCGCCCTTGATGAGTCCCAACTGGATGAGCGGCTGCACCTCGCGCACGAACACAAACGTGCGGCTTCCCGCAATCTCATCTTTAAACAGTTTGATATCGGTCAACGATGCGAATTGGTTACCAAGCACCTGTGAATCATACTCAACCATGCAGTCGATTGAGAAATCATCATCGGGCAGCACGATGAGCGACGATCCTGTGTTTTTGTCAACGACCTTGATGCGTTGCTTCACCACATAGTATTCCTTGTCGGCTTCTTGCTCAACGATGCCAGCCTTCTCAATCTCCTTACACCACTGGATGGCGCTGCCGTCAAGAATGGGCACCTCACCGCAGTTAACCTCAATCAGGCAATTGTCGATGCCTGCGGCATAAAGTGCTGCCATGGCATGCTCGATGGTACTAACACGGGCTTCCTTGTTGCTCTTGCTGGCAATGACCGTACCTCGTGTGGTCTCAATAACGTGTTCGGCAAGCGCCTGAATGGTGGGTTGTCCTTCCATGTCGATGCGCTTAAACACATATCCCGTGTTCACGTCGGCAGGCTTGAAAGTTGCGGTTGACATTTGACCTGTGTGCAAGCCTTTACCGCTTACGGTGAATTCGCTCTTGAGCGTCGTTTGTTTCATTATTATCTTTTAGCTTTTAGTCCTAAGTTTATAGTTTAAGCGTGATCTGTTTTGTCTGCAACTGAATTACAATTCGGGAAATAATACTTAAAACTTGCAACTTAAAACTTTTAACTCTTTTACTGATTCATTTTCTTCTTCAGGTCCTTGATGTCGCTGTACATCTCTCCAAGACGTTTCAGATACACGACTTGACGGGCAAATTCCATGGCAGGTTGTACGGGAGCGCCCAGCCACTTGCCGCCGCTACCGATGCTGTTGTCAACACCCGTTTGTGCGCCAATGCCGTTCTTGTCGCCCACTGTGATGTGCCCTGCAAAGCCCACCTGGCCGCCCACCATGTTGTACTTTCCGATTTTGGTCGATCCGGCAACGCCCACCTGTGCTGCCATGACGGTGCTTTCTCCCACCTCCACATTGTGTGCGATTTGTACGAGGTTATCGAGTTTCGCGCCTTTCTTGACCACAGTAGCGCCCATCGTTGCACGGTCGATGGTTGTGTTGGCACCAATTTCCACATCGTCTTCAAGGATGACGATACCAACCTGTGAGATTTTCTCATAGGTGCCGTCCTCCTTCGGGGCAAAGCCGAAGCCGTCACCACCGATGATGGCACCACCTTGAACAATGCAGCGGTTGCCGATACGGCAGCCATGGTAAATCTTCACACCGGGATACAGGATGACGTCATCGCCCAGCGTCACGCCGTCGCCCACATACACCTGCGGGTAAATCTTGACGTTCTTGCCGATGGTGACACCATTGCCGATGTAGGCAAACGCACCCACATACACATCATCTGGAAGGGTAGAGCCCTCTCCCACATGAATGGGCTGCTCGATGCCCCTTTTGCCGGGGCGCTGGCTCTCAACGAAGTTCAGCAGGTCGGCAAGGGTTTTATAGGGATCCTCGACGCGAATGAGTGTCGCTTTTACCTCATGTTCGGGAGCAAAGTCCTTGCGCACCAGGATGGCAGTCGCTTGGGTGGTGTAAACAAAGTGAGTGTATTTAGGATTGGCGAGGAACGTCAGGCAACCGGGCGTGGCTTCCTCGATTTTGGCATAATTGTTAATCACGGCAGAGGCATCGCCATCGACCGTACCGTTAACCATTGCCGCAAGCTGTTGAGCAGTAATTTCCATGAATATGGTAGTCTAAATGCTAATCGTTATCTCAAAATCGGGCGCAAAGGTCGCAAAAAAAAACCAAAGTCACAACATTATGGCCCACTCATTATTCATAAATGGGTGAAATAGAACATTAAATTGTCCTTTTGGCAATGTGCGCGCTAGTTTTGCTTGGCGATGCGTCTGAGCATCTCGGCAATTTTTGCCTCAATCACGTCAGCCTCTTGTAGTCCCGTCAGGGTTTGATACTCACCCTTGGGGGTAACAAACATCAGGGTCGGTATTGCTTCGATTTTGAATTCAGCGGCTAACTCGGGCTCCTTGTCAACGTCAATGCGTTGGAAAATGACTTCGCCCTTGTGATTGTGCTCTATCACATTAAGGATGGGAGCCAACTGCTTGCAGGGACCGCACCAAGTGGCAAAAAAGTCGATGACCATGGGCTTGTCGCTCATGAAGGTCGTCTGTTGAGCCCATTCGCTTTCCGCATTCTCACCAGGGCCGGCAACCTGCATTTCGGTTTGCGGCTGGTCGGGAAGGTTTTCATCGGCATTCCCTTGGCCCTCATTCCTATTGTTGCATGCGACAAGCATCAGCATGGCCGCCAAGCAAAAAATAAAATTCTTCATATAACAAATATCTAAAAAACTTCTAATATCTTTCTCCTAACTCACAAGTTCCCCCTTGCCCTGGCGGGTAATCTCGGGAGTGCTCCCAGTGCAGTCTACGATAGTCGAGGGCATGAGTTGCCCGCGACCGGCATCAATAACGATATCCACTTGAGATTCAAAAGCTTCGGCCATCAAGCCAGGCTCACAGCGATAATCCTCATCGTCACCGGGAACCGAGGTTGTCAGGATCGGGCCTCCCAGCGTACGCACGATGGCTAGGGCAATCTCATTGTCAGGGATACGGATTCCCACGGTGCGGCGGCCTTTGAAGGCCTTGGGCAATTTCGACAATGCAGGGAAGATGAAAGTGAACGGGCCTGGCAGGTTGGACTTCATCAGCCTGAACTGCGTGTTGTCAAACTTGGCAAATTGTGCCACCTGCGAGATGTCGTCACAGATGATGGACAGGTTGGTCTTGGCCGATTTCATCTCCTTGATTGAGCAGATGCGCTCAATGGCTTGGTTGTTGAGGGCGTCACAGCCCAGCGCATACACGGTATCGGTGGGATAGATGATGAGTCCGCCGTCCTTGAGCGTCTCAACCACCTGGTCGATGTAGCGCTGATTGACGTTCTTCTCTAATATTTCTAAAATTTCCATATCCTTGTTGTTTCTTATACTTCTTTTGGATTGTAGATTGCCGTTTCAACTTGCGTTGCATGGGCATATTTCTTCAACAGCGAGGCCATCCATTCCACAGCTTCTTCAAGCGGCATTTCGGGGGCAAATGCGTTGATGTTGATTTGTGCCTTGGTGGTCTGTTCGGTGAACTTGGTGCGTTCCTCGTCGCTCGTCGGGGTGGCGATCGGACCTTGAGCATCACGATACACGGGCATCCCCTCAATGTTGAGCAAGCCACGCCCAATTCCGTTATAGACATCCTCGGCAGTGCCCACGCTCATCGTCAACGTGTCGCCTGCGATGGCATTGCCGTCAAGGCCGCTGATGGCATACCCGCTCTTGATGGAAACCAGGTTGACCACATCGATTAGTGTCGTCAGGCGATAGATTCCCAACCCGCGAATGATGCGGCGGCACAGCGCCTCGCTTGAGACGCGGTAGCGGCTGGGGTCTTTGCCCAACGCCTTATAGAGGTGACGTGTGCCGGCAATGGCTGGCCGCTTGTTGATTTCCAGCAGTTCATAGCGCTGCTTGATGTCCTCGGCGGCAGCCTCAATCTCGGCCCATAACTCATCGCTGGTGGGATCGTTGACCACATCGGCACTGATGAGCCCGATGCGCGTCTCGGGGCATGCCTCTAATATCCTTTGATCTATCTTAACTTGAACCATTGCTGATTTTTGTGGCAAAGGTACAACTTTTTATCCAAAATATTGCCTAACTTTGCCCCCATGATGAAGAATATTTTAATGATTGCGGCATTGCTGGCTTCGTTTGCCGCCGCACAGGCCCAAACAATGAATGACAACGAGATGACAAAGCGCATCGATGAGGTGTTCGGTGCAGTGTACAACAACCCCGATGAACCCGGCGCTGCCGTGATTATCATGCAGGGCAACGACACGCTTTACAGCCGTTGCTTTGGCGTGGCTGACATGCAGACGAAGGCTCCCGTCACTTTCGAGACCAACTTCTGTATCGCTTCGGTCTCCAAGCAGTTCTCGGCTGTGGCACTCTTGCAACTGGCCGAGCAGGGCGTTTTGTCGCTCAACGACCCGCTGTCGAAGTTTTTCCCTGAGTTCCAGGCTCCCTTCTTCAATGATATCACCCTGCATCATATCATGAGCCACACTTCGGGCATTCCTGATGCACGGCCCCGCAACGACCGCAATTTCGTGCTCTATAGCACCGATGTTGAGTCGGTGGGCTATATGAAAACGCTCGACCGCCTTAATTTTGAGCCAGGCACTCAGTATGAATACATCAACCCCACGTTCCAGCTCATCTATCAGATTGTGGAACGTGCAACAGGCATCCCCTTCGAGAACTATATGCAGCAGAATGTCTTCGGCAAAGCTGGGATGCAGACATGCCGCTACTTTGAGCCCGACCGCAACATTGCTCATCTGGCTCACGGCTACGAGCGTGACGACAAGGGCGTTTGGCAGGAGTACGACTATGGTGAGGAAAGCTTTTTTGCCACCAAGGCCGATGGCGCCCTCTATTGCTCCATCAACGATTTTGTGAACTGGGAACGCGCTTTGCGTGATAACAAGGTGTGGGCAGCTGGCAGCAAGCTGCTTGCCTACCATCCATGGATTTATATTCCCCAGGATGCTGAGTATGGCTATCAGCCTCACACGGGCTATGGATACGGCTTCTTTGTGCAGGAAATTCCCGGGCAGCCGCTCCACGTCTATCACCTGGGTGACAATGGCGGCTTCACCATTTATGCCGGAAAAATTCCTGAGCGCGACCTCATTTTCCTCTTCTTCTCAACCCGCCCCGACATCGACCGTCTGGGTATGGTCAACCAGGTATATCACATCCTGGGCTTGGATTTCTGAATCAAGCTTATTTCACCGTGAGCTGGTCGGCATTCATGCGTTGCATGTATTGCTGGATGACTGACTTCATGTGGCGCTCCATGCGGCTGCGTGTTGCTGGCGGCATAGTGCCCAGCACGTTGTGGGTGAATGTAGAGTCGGTGCGGAACGCATAGGCCGACGTGACATCTTTGCCGTCAAACTCGAGGGCATAATCCCCCCAAATGTATTCATAGCTGCTGCTTTCGGGTAACCAGTGCAGGGCAAAGCCTTCATCAACAGGTGTGCTCAACATGTCGCGGCCGAAGGCAATATAGGGTTTGTCATAGTGCAGGTAAGTGAGGACGGTGGGCATGATGTCAATCTGCTCCACCACGCGCTCTTCGTCGTAGCCGTGCAGTGACTCGTCGCCAGGGGCGTACAGGATGATAGGCACACAGTAGTTGCCCAGTGTGGTGCAGTAGTACGGATCAATCTGCTGGCTCACATGGTCGGCTGTGATGACAAACAGCGTGTTCTTGAACCACGGTTGCTGGCTTGCGGTCTCAAAGAAACGTTTCAACGCATAGTCGGTATAGGCGATGCACTGTTGCAGTGGGCGTTCACCCTGCGGAAAACGGCCCTTATACTTCTCGGGAATGACAAACGGGTCATGGCTTGATGCACTGAAAAGTGCCGTCATGAACGGCTCCTGCATCTTGCTCATCTGTTGGGCGTAGAACTGGAAAAACTCCTCGTCCCAAATGGCCCAGGTGCCGTCAAAGTCCTTGTCGCCGTTGAAATTGGAGTCAGTATTATATTCGTCACGACCGTAGTATCGATCAAATCCTGTGGCGCGGGCAAAGGCCTGGAAGCCCATCGAGCCGTTTTGTGCACCATGGAAAAAGGCGGTCGTGTAGTCCTTGTTCTCACCCAGTTCCCGTGCCAGGCCCGACATGGCGTTCAGCGAGGCGGGTGTGAGGAACAGCGGCTCAACAAAGTTGGGCAACGATGACAGCACCGACGGCATACCCTCAATGCTCTTGCGCCCGTTGGCATAAGAGTAACGCCAGGTCATTGCACTGGTTGTCAGCAATGAGTCCAGGAAGGGCGTGAAACCTTGATAGGAGCCGTTTCTCAGTGTTTTGTTATAGAAACCGATGTGTTGTTTGCTGTAACTCTCCAGAATGAGTACCACGACGTTGCGGGGCGTGAAGGCCGCACTGTCAGTGGGCTGGTGGAGTGGGGTATAGAGGGCAATCGCTTCCTCGTCGCTCATGTAATCGGGGACGACAAAGGGCGTTTTCTTCAGTGTCCTGAAGATGGAAAATGGCGTGTTCAGCACAATGCCTGTCTCGGCAGGGCGGTTGACATATTGGTTGGCGTTACTGATGGTGATGGGACGCGTCGCCTTGGTGAAACCGCCGCGAATGGCACCGATGCATAGCGGAATGGCCAGGATCAGAGCGAGCAACTGCGTGGCATAGTACCGCCCCAAATGGGCCGGACGCATTACTCGTTTGGGAATGGGCCGGAACAGCTTCCAGAATGCCCATGTCACCAATCCTGCCAGCAGCACGAGATACCAATGGCTCAGGAACTGTCCGCCAAAAATCTTCAGCATTTCGCCTGTGCTCTCGTTGCTGAATTCGGCAAAGACTGATGCTGTGGTGCGCTTGCCCGTGAATGGGAAATAGACGCAGTCCATCAGGTTCATATAGACCGCGATGCTGTTCACAATGGTATAAATCCACCGCGCCACACGATAAAACATGGGGCACTCCTTCCAGTGCAAGGGCAGCAGGAACATGAGCAGGATAATTGCGTTGGTGTACAGGATAGCGGGAGTGTCAAACAGCAGTCCGGCCCCGAACAGCTCCAGCCCATGGCCAAAGGTCAATGTGCCGGAATACAGCGACCAGTTCAGTATCAGAAAAACGCCTCGACACAGGGTGTAGGCCAGATATACTACCAGCAGGTTCCACAGCAATGCAGGAACGGGCTTATTGAAAAAGGTGGACCTTTCTTTCATCGATTTATTGCATTTAGTTTGACAAAATTACTATTTTTGCATCACAAAATGAAAACAAGGTCTAAAAATATCCGTCGTTTGCTGGCGCTGCTGCTCGTTGTCGCCTTGACTGTGTGGGTGGCAATGCGCTGGCAAGTGTGGTTTGGCAATCCCGAGGAATTGGCGGTCGAGCCGCTTCATGCCCCTGGCCATGTGCTGCTCACCTTTGGCGATAGCGATGAGCTATCCCGTAACGTCAGCTGGCAATGCGACACGATGCTGCAGCCCTCGTGGCTGGAATTGGTGTGTGGCACTGACACGACGCACATCGAGGCCCAAGGCGAGGTGTTCGAGTCCCGCAACGGCAAGGCGGCCTACTATGTCGCTCGCTTGCGCCAGTTGAGCCCGGATGCCCAATATCGCTATCGTGCTGTGAGTGGCAATGGCTCGTCGCCATGGTATGGTTTCCGGACTTATGCTGCCGGCCGCGACCGTTTTTCCTTCCTTTTTGTGGGCGATGTTCAGGACACCATCGGTGGCATGGCTAACCGGCTGCTCATGCAGGCTTGGGAACGCCATCCTCAGGTGGAATTCCTCGTGTGCGGCGGCGACCTGACCGAGCGCCCTGCCAACCAGTATTGGGCCGAGACCTTCCGTACGCTTGACAGCATCGGCCAGTCCATGCCCATCCTTAACGTGACGGGCAACCATGACTATTTCAAGGGTATCATCCAGCGCCTGGAGCGCCGCTTCCCCCTCGTCTTTTCCTATTTTCTGGATTCTAAGATCGGAGACAACATGGTCTATACCCTCAACTATGGCGATGTACAGCTTTTTGTGCTTGACAGCAACCGCGAGTTCTTCTACCTGTGGACCCAGCACCAGTGGTTCAAAGAGCAGCTGGCACAGAGCAAGGCAAAGTGGAAGATTCTGATTCTGCATCATCCGCTTTATTCTGTCAAAGGCAAGAACAACGCTATCCAGCGGTGGATGTTTGACGGCCTGGTGCGTGAGTATGGTGTTGACCTTGTGCTGCAGGGCCATGAGCACGCCTATGCCCGCATGATTGGCGGCGTCTATAAAAACGGCGCCCCCGCAACTCCGGTCTATACCGTCAGCCACTGTTCGCCCAAGAACTACCGCATCCATTTCAACGAGCGCTTTGACAAGTTCGGCATCTCCAGTCGCTACTATCAGACGGTTAACATCCACGGCGACACCTTAGAGATGGCCGCCTACGACGCCAACACCCAAGCGCTCTACGACTCCCTGCAGATTGTCGTTTCGCCTGTGAAGGCCCATCTCGTCGTCGACCAAGGCAAAGACATCCCTGAAAACTTGGACTTCACCCCCGACCCAACCAATAAGAAAGATCAGAAATTCGCTGCCCGCATCCAGGAATACCTCAATCGCCGGCATTAGCCCCGCAGGGTTTGGAATACTAAAAACTGGAGGCAAATAACTAGAAGCTAAAGGCTTTTTTACTACCTTTGCAGCCAAATTCAGAAAACACTATGGCAGAAAACACTTTATTGCAACGCCTTGAGGGCTTGGATGCCCGCTTTGAGGAGATTGGCACGCTGATTACCGACCCTAACGTTATCGCCGATCAGCGGCGATACGTCAAGCTGACCAAGGAATACAAGAGCCTGGAAACCCTGCTCGCTGCGACTAATCGTTACCGCAAGCTGCTCGAGGACATCGAGCAGGCTAAAGCCGTGCTCGACATCGAGACCGACGAGGACCTGCGTGCGATGGCACGCGAGGAAATTGAAGCCAACCAGGCCGAAATACCCAAAATGGAGGAGGAAATCAAGCTGCTGCTCATTCCCGAGGACCCCGAGGACAGCAAAAATGTGGTGCTGGAAATCCGTGGCGGCACGGGTGGCGACGAGGCTGCCCTGTTTGCCGGTGACCTGGCGCGCATGTACACCCGCTATTGCGAGACTAAGGGCTGGAACGTGCAGATGTCCTCTTGCAGCGAGGGCGCTGTGGGCGGCTTCAAGGAAGTGGTGTTCAGTATCACGGGCGATAACGTGTATGGCACACTCAAGTATGAGTCGGGCGTGCACCGCGTGCAGCGTGTACCTGTGACCGAGACGCAGGGCCGTGTGCACACCAGTGCCGCCAGCGTGGCTGTGCTGCCCGAGGCTGAACCATTTGACGTCCACATCAATGAGGGCGAAATCAAGTGGGATACCTTCCGCAGTGGCGGTGCCGGTGGCCAGAACGTGAACAAAGTGAACAGTGGTGTGCGTCTGCGCTACATGTGGACCAACCCCAACACGGGCGAGCAGCAAGAAATCCTCATCGAGTGTACCGAGACGCGCGACCAGCCCAAGAACAAGGAGAGGGCATTGGCACGCTTGCGCACCTTCATTTATGACCACGAGCACCAGAAGTACATGGACGACATCGCTTCGCGCCGCAAGACGCTCGTTTCGACCGGTGACCGTTCGGCGAAAATCCGTACTTACAATTATCCGCAGGGTCGTATCACCGACCATCGCATCGGCTATACCATTTACAATCTGCCTGCATTCATGGACGGTGATATCCAGGACTGCATCGACCACCTCATCGTGGCCGAGAATGCCGAGAAACTCAAGGAAGCAGAATTGTAGTTTGCTCGCTGCGGGAGCGGCTTAGTGCTCAGCAAGCGAAGCAAGCTTCTCTTTGACTTTTTGAATGATGACCGCGGGGTCGTCCTCGTCGCGGCTCAGGCGTTCCATGGGGCACCAGTCGGTGCCTGTGCGGTTGATGATGTGGTCAACTAGTTGGACATACTGGGCGTCTACACCATGTTTTTGCAGCATTGCCAATGCAGGTTCACTCATCACGTCGGCATGGACTTGCCGCACGCCACCCACGACCATGCAGGCCGCAGCCGCTTTGCCCACCGCCTTGTCGGCGATGATGGCACCTTGCAGCACCTCGGGGCACTCGCTCACCAGTGACACCAGGTCTTTCACCCCCCGCTGGGTGAAACGGTGCAGATTTCCGTCAGCGCTTTTAATGACCAAGGTCAGTCCCTCGTTGTGAAGGATGTCAATTAACTGTTTCATGCTGCAAAAATAGTGAAAAGACTTTAGACTTTAGACCTTGGGCATGAGATTTTTGATTACCTTTGCACCACAAACGTTAAAACAAATAAAGCAATGAAAATTGGTATCATCGTGGCAATGCGCAAGGAGCTGGATTTGCTCTTGCCGTTGCTGAACGACAGCGAGGACAGTCGCATGGGTGGCTTTGAGTTCCACAGGGGAAAAATGGGACGACACGATGTGATGGTCATGCAATGCGGCATCGGTAAGGTCAATGCCGCCATGGGCACCTTGATGCTCGTCAACCATTTCGCTCCCAACTATGTCATCAATAGCGGAGTTGCCGGCGGTGCAGACCTTTCGGTCAATGTGATGGACGTGGTGGCAGGTGCCCGTGTCGCCTATCATGACGTGTGGTGCGGCCCTGAGAGCGAACTCGGTCAGGTCCAGGGCTTGCCCTTGTATTTTGAGGGAGCCAAACGCCTGCTTGACCTGGTGCCCGACCGTGACGACATTCACAAGGGCCTCATCTGCTCGGGTGACCAGTTTATCGACAAGAAAGAAGACGTCAATCGCATCAAGGGAAATTTCCCCGAGGCACTGGCTGTTGATATGGAGTCTGGCGCCATCGCCCAAGTGTGCTACCTGAGCAAAGTTCCGTTCCTGGCTTTGCGCGTCATTAGCGATTCACCGGGTGCCAGTCACGACAACACCAAGCAGTATCTGGACTTCTGGAGCGATGCGCCACAAGAGTCATTTGCATTGCTCAAAGATATTATTAGCAGGCTTTAGGTATTCGGCATTAGGTATAAGGCTTTATTGGCTTTAGTGGCTTTAAAGGCCCTAAGGACTCTAACAACGAGGGACTAGATACTAAAAACTAAACGATATGGAAAAGATTGCAAGTTTCAAGATTGACCACACGAGGCTGCTGCGTGGCATCTATGTGTCACGCAAGGACTATCTTGCTGGTGGTGATGTGGTGACAACATTCGACATCCGCATGAAGCTGCCCAACCGTGAACCGGCGATTGGCCAGAGTGCGATACACACTATCGAGCATCTCGCAGCTACTTGGTTGCGCAACCACCCGCAGTGGGGCGACAAGGTCGTGTATTGGGGCCCTATGGGTTGCAGCACGGGCAATTACCTGTTGCTCAAGGGCGACCTCGAGAGCCGTGACATTGTTCCGCTGATGCAGGACCTGTTCCAGTGGATGGCCGACTTTGACGGCGACATCCCCGGTGCCAATGCGCACGATTGCGGCAACTACATGCTCAACAACCTGCCCATGGCAAAATGGGAAGCCCGCAAATTCTACGTTGAAGTGCTTCAGGACATCAAGCCCGAAAACCTCGTCTATCCCGAAGAATAATCATCTTGTCACAATAGAAAAGTTACAAAAACAATTGGAGCCCGCTATAGGTAGCAGGCTCCATATTATTTTATTTCAATTTCAAACTATTCAGTGGCGTGGTTGGCAGCAGGCTTGGGCATGGCCCTGACAGGCATCATGTTGAGCGCTTTGATCTTGCCGTTGTCATCATAGACAAAGAGCAGGGATACTCTACCTTTTTCAAATTGCATCACCGTAGCATAGGCTTCCATGCCTTGGATTTGCTGAATTTTCCAGGGATCATGGCTCTGATAAGTTCCCATTTGAGCCTCAACCTTTGAGATGGTATTGTCAAAATCCTCAATTTTTACTCTGGATTTCATCTCTTCGGCAAGCTGCGCGAAGACCTCCGTGCCCTTGTTCTCGAGCAGGTAGTTCAGCATCTGTTCGCTGCGGATGGTGTTGGGGTCATCGGCAGGTGCAGGAGTGGATTCAATCTTAGTCTTTTTGGGGACTTCGGCCCTGGCAGGGGTCTCAGGGGCGGGAGCGGGAGCTGCAACAGGGGCTGTGGTAAGGTCTTTGAGTTTGGCCTCCACCTTGTTCAGGCTGCCCTCGTTCTTGATGAGCACCTTGTAGTCCTTGCCCAACAGGTAGAAACAGGGCAGGGTAGGCAGGTCATACAGCTCGTTGTTTTCAATCGTGCGGCTCTGGTTCCAGCCATTAATCATCATTGAGGGATATTTGGCTTTCTTCCACAGCTTTTGGTCCTCATAGGGGTAGATGGCAAGCACGATCAGTTTTTTGTCGTTCACAAGCTGGTTGATGAGCTCATTGCTGGCGAGGCGCTCTTTCACGGTCTCGCATGACTCGCAATCAGGATTATTGAAATAGACCAGGATATAGTCGGCCTTGAGGTCCTTCAAGTGGTGAACAGTCTTGTCTTTGGGGGTGACATAGTCAAAGTCGGTGGCCACCTTGCCAATCATGTTTTTCTTGGCACCCTCGAGCAACAGGCGCTGCTTCTCAATCTCGGCGGCACTGAGCACATAGTTCTCAACGGCATGCTTGAGCACTACCATATACACGCCCTCGTTGTGGATGGGGTCAGCGGGATCGCTGAAGCGCCTCTCGGCCAGTTCCATCATTTGGCGGTAGCCTTTGGGGTCCTTTGCCAAAGTTGACATTGTGGCTTCCATCAGGAACTCGGCTTTGCGCTGGTCCAGTTCAGCAACTTGATTGAGTAATTCGTTATACCTCTCGGGAGCAGGCACCGATTGGGCCTGGATGCCACACCATGCGGTGAAGGCAATGATTGCAGATAAAATGAGTTTCTTCATTTTGCTTTATTCTTAAATTTTGTTTGTTTACAATCAATTAGTGCGCAAATTTACACTAACTTTGCGGAATAAATCAAGAAACGATGAAAAAAATTGCCAAGACCAATGCCGCGCGCTTGCTCGATGCTGCCGCGATAGATTATGAACTCATCCCCTACGAGGTGGACGAGAACGACATGGGCGCCCAACACATTGCCGACCAATTGGGCGAGAACATCGAACAGGTTTTCAAGACACTCATCCTGCAAGGCGACAAGACGGGACATCTGGTGTGCGTCATTCCGGGAGCAGAGGAAGTGGACCTGAAAAAGGCGGCCAAGGTATCGGGCAACAAGAAGGTGGACCTCATCCCCATGAAGGAGCTGCTGCCAACAACCGGCTACATCCGTGGCGGTTGTTCGCCCGTGGGCATGAAAAAGCCTTTCCCAACTTTTATTGACGAGACGTGCATCCTCTATGACTACATCTATGTGAGTGCGGGCGTGCGCGGCCTCCAGTTCAAGATCGACCCTCAGGCGCTGATGGCGTTTGTGGGAGCCGAAGCCGTTGACCTGATAGCAGCAAAAACCGAATGAATACAATAGGCAAAATATTGACACTCACCACTTTTGGGGAGTCACACGGGCCCGAAATGGGTGGCGTCTTAGATGGCATGCCGGCAGGCGTGGACATCGACATGGAGCAGTTGCAGCAGTTTGTAGACCGTCGTCGCACGGGGCAGGCTGTAGGCAGCAGCTCTCGAGACGAGAAGGATAGGGTAGAGGTGCTCTCAGGCATTTGGCAAGGCAAGACATTGGGCACGCCCATTGGTTTTGTCGTGCGCAATGCCGATGCCCGCAGTGCCGACTATGATGATATCGCCCGCTGCTATCGTCCCAACCATGCCGACTATACTTGGCAGGCCAAGTATGGCATCCGTGATCCGCGTGGTGGCGGACGTGCATCAGCACGCGAGACCGTGGCACGCGTCGTGGCTGGAGGCATCGCCATGCAGGCCTTGAACAGCAAGGGAATTACCATTCAGGCCCGCATTGAGCAGATTGGGCCTCACTTTGGGGCCGACGAAATAGAACAGGCAATCCAAGAGGCTGCAGCTGCGGGCGACACGCTGGGCGGCGTCATCGCCTGCGTCATCAAGGGTGTGCCTGCTGGATTGGGCGAGCCGTTGTTCGGCAAGCTCCACGCTCAGTTGGCTGCCGCCATGATGAGTATTCCGTCGGTTCATGGCTTTGAATATGGCGACGGCTTTGACATGGCTTCTAGGAAGGGCAGCGAAGTGATGGATGAGTTTTTGAAGCGTGATGACGGTACCATCGGCACTGCAACCAACCACTCGGGAGGTATCCAGGGCGGCATCAGCAACGGCGAGGACATCACCATGCGCATCGCTTTCAAGCCGGTGTCCACACTCATGCGCCCTATGCCCACCATCGACAACGAGGGCCATGCTGTGACACTGCAGCCCCGTGGCCGCCATGACGCCTGTGTGCTGCCGCGCGCCCTGCCCATCGTCGAGGCGATGGCGGCACTTGTCACACTAGACAATTATTTAATCAAGAAAACCAATGTGCTCTGACGATAAAAAAGTATTTTACAAGGACTATTACCTCGCTGCAGGCGAGTGCAACCCTCAAGGCGAAATGCCATTGACGCTGTTGATGACACGCATTATTGAGGTGGCCACCTTTCATGCCAACTCATGGGGTGCCGGCTATGCCCGCCTGATTCAGGATAACCAGGTGTGGGTGCTCTCTCGCGTGACTATCGAGATGAAAGAGTATCCCAAAGTGAACACCAACTACCGCCTCACCACTTGGATTGAGGATTACAACCGACACTTCTCACAGCGCAACATGCGACTCGACGACGCCCAGGGCAATCCGTTGGGCTATGTACGCACCATCTGGATGGTCATCGACATGAACACACGTGCCAGCGTGGACATTTCCCAGCTGGGCTACATCAGCGACAAGGTTTCTGACCTGCCATGCCCCATCGAGCCGATGAGCCGCCTGCGTCCCATCGAGGAAGGCCATGCAGTGGACTACACGTTCGGCTACATGGACTGCGATTTCAACCGTCATGTCAACACCGTGCGTTACCTATCGCACCTGATGAACCTGTTCGACATGGACTGCTATGACAACTACTTCATCCATCGCATGGAGATTTCCTTCATCAAGGAGACTCGCTATGGCGAGACCTGCCAGTTCGTCATCGACGACGCCGATCCCATGGACTCACGCATGAGCATCACCGACAACGACGGCAACGACCACGTTCGCGCGCGCTTCCAGTGGCAACAACGATAAAAATTACATCTTACACGAAATGAACGATCTTCTGCCCAGCGAAGCTAATATGACTAATTGGCATTCGCTGGGTAGCCTTTGTTTAATTCGAGTAATTCGTGGTTAAGATATGATGCTGGTGCCGTCAATGCCTGCAAACTGCTCGCGCAATCCCGGTACTTTGTCGGCATCGGCCTCGATGGTCATCGAGCACACGTTGTCAAATGCCTGCTCTATCACTTTCAGGTCGCTTTTCTTGACAATCTTCATCACATCGTTCATGCTCAGGTAGGGGAAGGTGAACGACAGCCGCGCCTGCTCGTGGCACTCAAGGATTTCGCCTGCTTCAATAGCCAGCTTGGCCGCCTCACGATAGGCCACTATGAGCCCTGATGTTCCCAGCTTAATGCCCCCAAAGTAGCGGATGACTACAATGACGATATTGGTCAGTTCAAATGAGTTGATTTGCCCCAGGATGGGTTTGCCTGCCGTGCCGCTGGGCTCGCCGTTATCGCTGCTCAGGTACTCGTTGCGCTCGGTCCCAATCATGTAGGCCCAACAGCAGTGGCGCGCGTCATGGTACTCGTTGGCATAGCGCTTGATGACGGCGCGGGCCTCCTCGGCGCTCGACACGGGTTCGGCAAACGCCAAGAAACGAGACATCTTCTCGCGGTAGATGCCCTGCGAGACGCCCTTCACTGTCTTGTAGAAATCACTCATTGGATGATAAATGCGTTACAAATGTAGTTGTTTTTTTCGAATTCTACCTGCATTGGTGGCAAAAATATCGGTCACTAAGGTGTCTTGAGTCGTTGGCTCTCTGGTTTAGATTTCGTTCAAAACCCCAGTTTCTTGCGCACGTCCTTCTTCACCGCTTCCTTGTTGAGGAAGATATAGGTCGTGTTCAGGGCGATATAAGCTTTCGACATGTACCAGATGCCTTGGTAGTCACCCGTTTTGCCCCATGAATTCTTGACCATGTAATATTCGCGGCCGTTCTGGTCATGGGCGATGCCATAGATGAGCATCACATGGTCATAGGTGGATTGCCAGTTGTCGAAGCGTTCCTGCCTGAGCTCTTGGCTGGGCACCAATTCGGGCGTTTGTGCACCCAGCTTTTTCAGTGACTCAGCCTTTTCCTGCTTGGTAAGTTTCAGCCAGCGTGCGGCGTCGCTGCCCGTCAGGTCGGGGGCATGCTCGATGTCAGCGGCGATACCCAGTCCCGTGCGTGTGAAACCATCCTCGCTCACGTCACCGCCCCAGCACACGGTATAACCCTTCTTCAGTGCCTCGTCGATGGTTGACATCATTTCGTCAAGCCTCACGTTCCAACTCGGGCGTGGACGCCACTTGTAGGGTGCCTCGATGACAAACTGCTCATAGAACGGGTGATGCGTGAAACTCGTAATGCTCACATAGTTGTTCTTGTTGATGCCCAGCGCTTGTGCGAACGACTTGGGCGTGTACTGCTTGCCCTCAAAGGTGAACCGTTCAGGACAAACACCCAGATAAGCGTTGAGGATGCCCTGCAGGCCCACCTTCCACTGAGTTGTCAGCTTGGTGCTGCTGCCCTTGGCTATGGATTCCACATAGGGTTCCAGTGTGGCGAAAAACTCAGTGAAGTTGGCTAGCGTGTCGCCAATCATCGAGCCAGGGCGTGCCATGGCATCCTCGGGACAGATGCCGTGACGATCAATCACCGCAAAAACATCGTCGGCCGAGCCTCCTTCCGAGAAACGGCTACTGCCGTGCATCCTCACATGATACTCTGCGCAATCGACATAGTCCTTGTTCGCCACGAACATCTCGCTCAGGTCGTACACCTTACCTGTCGTGCGCAGTAACTCGGCCTCGATAAAGCCGATGGTCGCATAGTCCCAGCATGTGCCGCTACGGTTCTGATTCTTTACCGGCGTGATACCATTCTCCAGTACAGTAGTAAACACAATCTCATCCTCCGCCAGAGCGCCAAACGAGCACACCAGGCACATGAAAAAAGCAAATAATGACGTCTTTTTCATATCTTCTTCCATTTGTTTCCGCAAATATACTAGATTTCCAACAATCCTTGTAAAAAAACTCATAAAAACAGGCGTGTTCAAGGGAAAAATCTATATCTTTGCCCATCAATCATCTTTATCTGAAATCTGTTATGAAGCATCTGTCTATAATTCTCTTTTTCTTGTTTCTGGTTGTATTGGGCTTTTCATCCTGTGGCGATGAACCTGATGGCAAGTGGGACGAAATGAAATGGATAAACGTCAATAGCTTGATGAATGTCAATGGCGTTTATATTGTCTCAGAGAGTGGCGGCACCTATACCTTCAAGTGCACTAATTATAATCATCCGTGGATTTCGTCAGTAGCTGTGGACGGTATCCAGCAAATGCTGAACAACGATAGCAGGCTGGAGTTTGATGGCGAGTGGTGTGAGGTTAAATTTGTGGGAAATGAACTGCGGATTACAATTCTGCCTTTACCATCCTCTATTAGATCAAGAAGTCTCAACATCGAAGTCACGGCAGGTGATATTTTTGATCATCTGCAGCTTATCCAGAGAGAAGATATTTATTATTGAACTTCCAATCATCCCTTTCTTTTAAAGACATAAGCGGTTGATTTAGTCCTAAATAGGCAAAATCAATCGCTTTTCATCATTTATGAAAGGAGAGAAGGGTAGGATGTCTTAAAATGTGAAGCCCCGCAAGATGTGGAAAACAGGATGCTGAGGCATCAATTGGAAGCGTGATCCTGTTGGTGCTTTCTGATGGTGAACTCAACACCGTAAAGTTCACAATCCAATACCAGGACAGGCGGACGTATCTGCCGACAGACTACCTGTCAGTGGACCACGGCCGCATCTTCACCGAGCAGTTTGACCCATCATTCCAATAGACCTATGGCACAATCCATTCACATCAGCACCTTCGCAGGATGCTCAAGGCCGGCGACTCGGTTGACCTGAAGCTCTGGACCAAGAGTGGGGAAATCCAGTGCTGGCGCAACTGCATCCCCCTGCGCTACAACTTCTATCAGGGCACGCAGCAGTTCAAATTGATCGACAGCAGACAAATTCGCACTGCCCGTTTGGTATGTATTTTCGAGATTAACGGAATACAAGTGCATCTTTGAAAAAGTTTTCTTACCTTTGCGTTATGAAAAAGATGATACAAAGAATATTATTAGTTTTAATACTATTTTTATCGGGCACATGCGTTTATTCACAAACTTATAACGTTTGTGGAGATGTATCTGCCATGGATAGACACCACAAAACGATAGACTGTCGAGATTGCCTGATTCTGTTAGATGATACTTTGCAGACAAAGACTGACAACTACGGTTTTTTTAAATTCACAGACATACCAACTGGAAAACATCAGCTGCTAATTCAAACCCCAACTTGTACAAGAAAGTACGATGTGTTATTGGAAGATTGTGATTATTATCATTCTTATTTACTCGACTATAATCACGATAATTTTCTAGCTCAAGCTAAGTTGAACATCAAAAACAATACCCCGGTTATATATGAATTAGGGGGCATTGCTCCAGTGAGTATACCTGGAGAATATGGATTTAAATCTTTTCAAAGTTGGTTTGGGACTAATGTAGAAGTGGTTGGATGCGAGATGGATACAGACGATGAGACTTATATTGAATGTAACTTCTTAGCTTTTGACTGGTTGCAGAGTAATTGGGGTTCAGCTTGGCGCACTGGAAAATGGCGAGATATGCTCCGACATATTGCTGGTTTTGATGAATGGGAAAAAGCTCATCCAATACCACTTCCTGATAGAATAATGCTAAACGAAGAAGATAGATCTCCAAACAACAATATTTTACTCGTTATAGATGGGGTGCCAATTGACCATGACAAGTCTATCCCGTTTTCAGTTGATAGCGTTGAAACATATCTTCAAAGAATTTGTCCCATTATTCAAAATAAAGACATTGAAGATATTATTCTATCGCGTTTTCCTCCATTTGCATGTAAACCTGGAAGAGTCCTAGTTGTAACTACTAAGCCAAATTCTGGTATAGATACAATTTTATTAAATGGAGAAATATCCAAAAGACCGAATAGAATTCGTTTCGTAGATTTTGCAGGAAAATGTCCAGATTTTTATTGTTTGGAGAAAAAATGGAAACTCAACAAGATAAAATCGGTGAAAATCCATAAAAAAGGGAAAGTTGTTTTTGACGACCAAAACAAGAAATATACAATCTTTGTTGAAGTCGAAACCAAATAAATCTTTGTCTTTTAGCATCCAAGTATAACTCCATAATTTTGCGGAAACAAAATTAATCACATCCGACCAACGGTTGCGCTGATACCTGCCCAACGCTCGTTGTGGTCCATGAAACTATTTTAACAATAAATGGTGGTTAAAGTGTTTATAATTGTGAGATTATAGTTATTTTTGCAGAGGCCCTTCAGGCACATGTGTTTCTTGTGTTTATTTTGAAAACGATGATTTTAAAATCTTTCACGGGAATTCCATGGCCTGCACATTTGGATAATTTTGGCTGCGCTTCAGCCATTGAAACAAGTTTCATGGCATTCTGCTTGCACAAAATTTGGTTAAAGTGTGGCCAAATGATGACTGGGGACTACATCGCTTACGACTAATGAATTATCTTCAAATTCAGGAAATATGAAAAATAATAACGGTAACCATGTGGGAATGAGGCTCGCCATCCTAGGTTGGATGCTTTGTACAATGCTGTCTGCCTATGCGCAAAATGTGCGTGAGACCATACGACTTGACGAGGGCTGGAAATTCTCTCTGGGCAACGCTGCCGACCCGGCAAAGGACTATGGCTGCGGTACTGAGTATTTCAACTATTTGACCAAGGCCAACTCAATACACAACGAGGGCCCTTACTCCTTCAAGTTTAACGACTCTACATGGCAAGAGGTGCGCATTCCGCACGATTGGGTGACTACCTTGCCCTATGCCCAAAAGGCCAGCCACTCGCACGGCTACAAAACTGTGGGTTATCAATATCCCGAGACGAGTGTGGGTTGGTATCGCAAGGTGATCACAATCCCCGAGTCGGACTTGGGCAAGCACATTGCCCTGCAGTTTGACGGCATCTTCCGCAATGCCCGCGTATGGTTCAACGGCTTCTATATGGGTACCGAACCCAGCGGCTATGCCACGCAGGTGTATGATGTGACCGAATATGTAAACTATGGCGGTGAGAATCTTGTTTGTGTACGAGCGGACGCTACGCTCGAAGAAGGCTGGTTCTATGAAGGTGCCGGCATCTATCGTGACGCCTGGCTCATCAAGTCGGCGGCTGTCAGTGTGGCTCTATTCGGCACCTTTGTCTACGCCGACCTCAATGCCCCTTACACCTCGACGACCATTCATGTAGATACCGAGGTAAACAATCATTCGTTGGAACCACAAACGTGTACCGTTGAACACCGATTGCTCGATGCTCAAGGCAACGAAGTGGGCAGGACAAACACTGCATCACTTGACCTGAAAGGCAAGCAGACCAGTGGCTGCAAACAAATGCTGACACTTGACCGACCGCATCTGTGGAGCACCAGCGATCCCTATCTGTATCAAGTGGAAACGACTGTCAAAGTGAACGGACTGGTGACTGATGTTTACATGACAACAACGGGTATCCGTGATGTGGAGTTTGACGCCGACAGGGGATTTCTGCTCAACGGAAAAGAGGCTGAACTCAAGGGCGTGAACATGCATCAAGACCATGCCGGTGTTGGAGCCGCTATTCCCGAGGCTCTCATGGCGTGGCGCATCAAGCAGCTGAAGAAATTGGGCTGCAATGCCTATCGCGCATCCCACAACCCGATGACGCCTGCGCAACTTGACATCTGCGACCGTGAGGGCATACTCGTCATTGACGAAAACCGGCTTGCGGGCATCAATACCGAGCACTTGAGGCTCCTGGAAAACATGATAAAGCGCGACCGCAATCACCCGTCGATTGTCCTGTGGAGCGATGGCAACGAGGAGTGGGGCTTGGAGAATACCATTCAAGGCACACGTGTTGCAGCCGCCATGCGTGAATATACCCGCCTGCTCGATCCCACCCGCCATTCAACAATAGCCAATGCCGGAGGGTCTGAAATGATTAAGGGACTCGATGTGGTGGGATTCAACTATATCGCACAAAACGATGTGGATAACCGTAAGGCAGCCAACCCCACATGGAAAATCGTGGGCACCGAAGAAACCACTGGCTGCGGCACGCGTGGTGTCTATTTTGACTCACCCGACCAGCCCGGCCACATGATCAGCATCAACCGTGGCACCCAGCCGGGCGTGGAGAACGTGATTGAGCGCGGATGGAAATTCTATGACGAGCGTCCCTGGGCGGCAGGTCTCTTCTATTGGACGGGCTTTGACTACCGTGGCGAGCCCAATCCCCTGTCTTATCCCGCCCATGACTCGGAATTCGGCATTCTTGACTATTGCGGATTTCCCAAGGATGAGGCGAGCTATCTCAAAGCATGGTGGACCGACGAGCCCGAGCTGCACATCTTCCCGCACTGGAACCTGCAAGGCCATGAGGGCGAGGAAGTGGAGATTTGGGCCTACAGCAACTGTGATGAGGTGGAACTGACCGTGAACGGCAAGAAACTGGGCCGACAGGCGATGCCCAAGAACGGTCACCTGAAGTGGAAAGCCGTCTATCAACCAGGCCGCATTGTTGCCACCGGATACAAGAACGGAAAGCGCATCTTGAAACAAACGATCGAGACCACCCGCCCTGCGGCAAAAATTGTGCTGACTACAGACCGTGGGCTCATTACCGCCGATGGACGCGATGTAGCCATCGTGACCGTTGAGATTCAGGACAACAAGGGACGTATCGTTCCTGATGCCTGCCCCATGCTGACCTGCTCACTTGAGGGGGACGGCCGCATTTTGGGTGTCGGCAACGGAGACCCGTCCTACCTTGGCCCCGACCATCCCGATGAACAGGACTGCCATACATTCCAAATCCCGGCTTTCAACGGCTTGGCACAGATTCTCATCCAGAGCGGACATACTCCCGCTGCCCTTCAACTCAGTTGCAGCAGCAACGGCCTAAAGTCCGGAAACTTAACTATCACTGCAGAATAAACCCGAAAGAATTATTAGCTTGTCCGGTAAAAGCTCCTAGCGGGGCTCTTTACGATAATAAATAACGTGAGTTCGATGAAAATAAAGTGCTGTCAATCAACTCATCCCCTTTGTTAAGAGGGGAACACCTCCCCCGCCTGGGGGGAGGTGGCACGAAGTGCCGGAGGAGGGGAGAGGGCGGAGGAGTATGATTTTCCTTGAATGCACTTACTCTTGGGGCATCAACGCCCCCGCCGCTCACGCGGCACTCCCTCTTATCCAAGAGGGGGAGTTGCTAACGCTCTAATTGACAAACGATAAATTCATCGAGCTCACGTTAAATACTTAGTGTCTTGGCGTCTTAGCGTGAAGGGATAAAGACCAAGAAACAGTCAACCACAGTTCTACACCATTTTTTCTCATTTTTCTTTTTTTTCTTTATGTGCACGTGGCCTCACGCTAAGTCGCTAAGAACTATCCGTGGTTTTTCACTTTGCCTGTAGAGACGCAAAATTTTGCGTCTCCCGATAGGCGACGCTATCTGTCTTTCCTGGAGACGCAAAATTTTGCGTCTCTACATAGCTCGTTCGTTTCACATGTGCGTGTGATTTTTTCTTT